>Ga0193744_1000003_pt1 | contig 171296 bp, 148 predicted proteins | sample L1a1metaG_FD_143056 | JGI IMG/M metagenome (GOLD analysis project Ga0193744, IMG submission 143056) | Soil microbial communities from a riparian zone of the East river system, Colorado, United States - L1a1 | ecosystem: Environmental > Terrestrial > Soil > Riparian zone | place: USA: East...
GTCCATTTCGGTCACGATCCCGCCCTCCGGCTCGAATCCCAAGGAGACGCCGCCAGCCGCAAGCGCGCCGCGAAAGAACAACCCCGCGCTGAAAAGCAGCATGAGCGAAAGAGCGATCTGCGCCATGACCAAAAGATGGCGCGGCGCGAAGAAACGGTTGAAGAGCCCGATGTGCGCGGGCTCGCCCGCCTGTTGCTTGAGGTCGTTTACCAAATCGGCCCTGGACGCCTTGAGCGCCGGCCCAAGACTGAAGAGCATCGTCGCGAAGAGGCGTCCAGGGCAAGTGATCGCGAGCACACTTACGTCGGGCCGCATATCCACTACGATCGAGAAACTCATCGAGCTGAAGAGCCCGCCGAGCGAACGGAGCAGCACTCCGTTACTCCAGATGCTCAGAATGAGCCCGAGCGTTCCGCCTACCAGAGCAAGGAGAAGTCCTTCGGACAAAAGCTGGCGGATGATGCGCCAGCGGCTCGCGCCCAAAGCAAGACGGAGCGCGGTTTCTTTCGCGCGCGCCGTCCCGCGAGCGAGCAGCATGTTGGCGAGATTCAAACTCGCGATGAGCAGGACTGCGCCGGCCATTCCCATGAGAAGCGCGCCGATGAGACTGACTGGGCCGTCATCCTGCGGCGTCGTGCTGATGCTGAAGCGGGAAGGCGTTTGGATCTGCAATTCGCGTGCGCCGGCTGAGTCGGAGGGTTGAATGGCGGTGAGGCGTTGCGCCAGCACCGGCAACCGCGCTTTCGCGGATTCAATCGTTAGGCCGGGATGCAATCGCGCCACGACATTGAGCGCATAACTTTTCGGCAGCGCCAGGTCCTGGAGATCGCTCGCATCACTGAAGGCCGAGCTCAACTGCGAGTAGACGCCGAGCGGCAACCAAACATCCGGCGCGATGAGCGCGCTGATGCCGCTGAAACCTGCGGGGCTGACACCGATCACCGTGAACGCCTGGCCATTCACTTGTAAGGTGCTGCCGACAAAATCAGGCCGGCCGCCCATTCGCTTCCAGAACGCGTGGCTGACGACGACGACCGAAATGTTCGCGTTGGGCCGGCATTCGGCGGCATTGTAAAAACGGCCGAGCGCGGGCTCGACGCCCATGAGCGAGAAAAAATTTTCCGAAGTAAGGAACGCGAAGCTGCGCCGCATCCCTTCATCGCGACCGACGCCGGCCAGCGCAAAATTTACCGCCGCGGCGTCGGAAAAGACATCCGTGCTCTCGCGCAAGACCTGATACTCCGCGTGGGAAAACTGCCGGTAATCGCGGTTTGCCGTTTGCCGGGCCGTGAAAACGTTGACGACCTCGGCGGGCCGGACCCGCACAATCGGGCGGAGCACGACGCCGTTGATGAGAGAGAAGACCGCGGAGTTAACCCCGATGGCCAGCGCGAGAGTGAGAACGGCGATGATGGTGAACCCTGGCGCCTTGATGAGCTGCCTAAACGCAAAACGGAAATCCTGAATCATATGGTGGCCTTTCCCTTGAGATGCGGGAAGGCGGCGCTTTGGATTCATGACATTCGCCTTTTGCGCTGTCTCATTCGACCGCGGCTGGAAATTGAAAATCGAAATGTCTTTCAAATGACTCGGCGCGCCGCATGATCCCCCGCGCGTAGTCATGAGTGAGTTTCCCCGACGCTCGGTGCATCAACTGACAATCATTGTCTTGGTGCTGCTGGTGATGATGGCGGGAATGGCCCTGGCCTTCGAGCGCGTCAAAGCGTTAAGTATCGAGTTGACCCGGCGCGTGGAAGGAAGCGGGGCGGACGCGGAGTCGTATTGGGTCCTGAAGACATGGCCGACGGTAGAGAACATGACAGCCGAAAAGGCCGGCTTGAAACACGACTTGGAGGAAGCGATCAAGGCAATCCGTGAAGCAAATGTGTCGGGCGAGTGGCTGCTGCGGCCCGGCGCCGAGCGCGATTTTAGCAACGCACTGGCGGAGAAAATGTCTCGGTATCCGGACTTCACCATCGTGCCTCCCAAGGAGCCGGCTGCGGATTCGGGAGTGTTCAAGCTGGAGGTGGTCTATCAGGCTCCGCAATCCGTTCAACGAAAAGCGATCAAGATTTCGATCATCGTTCGCGGATCGGCTGCCATCGCGCGGGAGCCTGTTCTCACCGATCTGGGCAATCTGGAATCGCACGGCCTCGGCGGTCTGACGGGACTGACCGAGGAAGAGCGCCGAATTCCCGTGTTTATTGGAGTGAACGACGCCCTGCCTTCCCGCTACGCTACGTGGAGCACGAACGCCGATCACGAAGCTGCGTTCTCGGCCGCGGCGTTCGCATTTCAAACGGCAAAAAAATACCAGCTCCAGGATAACCAACCGCGCGGCCCTGAAGCTCTCAGAAGTGGCGCCCCCTCCGGCGCTGAAGAGAAAGTGATGTCGGAGATTGACGGTTACGTGCGCCAACATTTCGGATTGGGCGGTGACTGGTCGGTCGTTCCGCCGGAAGACGAAACAGCGAAGCGGGTGCAGAGCAATTACGGCCCGGCGCCGTGGACGATTCGCATCGCGTTGCAAGCGGTTGAGGAAGTGACTTTCCGAATTCGCGGCACGCGCATCGAAGCGACGGACGAACAGCTCGGGTCCCATCCTCATTGGGCCGGGGACATCGCGGCGCTCGAACAACGGGTGCGAGATGATCAAAGCGAGAACTTCGCGGCCTTGCGCGGCCGGCTTCTGACCGGGAAAAAATTTGCCGAGCTGAGCAAAGTTATTTTGCCGAAGATCGAAGGTGAACAGAAGGTCGCGGCCGCAGCGGTCGAGACCGGTGAACGGAACATCGTTTTCACCGGACTCTTTCAACCGCGCGTGACCGATCTGAAGGCCGGCATCGGTTATTCCACCGACAAGCAGCTCGCGGGTACTTTCTCACTCGCGACTCAAAATTTGCTCATGGATAACAGCCTGCTGAAACTTTCACTCATCGCCGGATTGGAGAAGCAGGAAGGTGAGTTCTCGTTTTCGCTTCCGTATTACAATTCGCCGGAGGGGCGCATCACTTCCGTGCTCGACCTTAACGCCAGCTACCTGCGCGACGACGATCAGAAGCTCGGGACGCCTAGCGGGTTTGATGAAAGGCAGTGGAGCGGAAGCGTGCGGAACACATTTCAATTCGCGAAAGAACGGGTGAGCGAAGAGGCGTGGCGTGCCGCACAGATCCACCACGAGCCGCCGGTCGGAAGCGCCTACTCGGCGAAGTTGATGACCTCGGCCGGCCTTTCCGATACCCGCTTGGGCGCCCCGACCGAGCTTCAGTCCGAAGTCGAGAGCGGCCAGGTCCTTTTCCTTCTCGCGGAACTTCAGCAGACCTGGCGGCACAAACTCCGGCTCCGAGGAGAGGAAGGCCTCGGCGAAGTGGAACTGGTGGGAAATGGACGGGTGAAAAAGGGATTCGAAGCGGGACCGGGCGACTTTGACTTTCTCGCCGCGGACGCCGTGGTCACGGGCACAGCTTACTTTGGGAAAACGACCTCGCGGGATTTTCTGCTCCGCCTCGTTCTGGGCGGGGCCACTGTCTCGGGTAACAGCCCGATCTTTGAAGAATTTCGCCTCGGCGGCGATTCCGTCGTGCGCGGGATGGAGGAAGGCGAAAGGATCGCGCGCGGTGCGATCTACGGCACGCTGCAAGGAGGGATCAGTCTGGAAAGACTTTGGAGCATCGCCTCGCGCGCGACCAAGCCTGCGGATAAATCCGAATCGGCGGCCGCCAGCTCAGCCTCGCCGGGGCCCGACTTCTCCAAGATCTATTTGAATCTCTTTTACGACCAGGCCTACATCACGCGTCGCGGATCCCGCGATCCGGGCGGCTCACTCAGCCCAAAAGCGTTAGGAGCCTCTCTGAAAATGGATCTTCCCGGCGCGGTGCGGGGCGAGCTGGAGTTTGGCTACGCCTGGTCTCCCGAGTCGATTCATGAGCAAGGGCGCGTCTTCACCAGCGTGCGCATCTTTTTTTAACTAAACAGAAACCCAACCCCACCCAATAATCCCATGTCTGGACTCATCCTTAAAAGCAACGGAACAGATCGTATTTTCCGCTCCGACGGAAAAGTAGTCATCGCCTCCGCCGACGGAACTGAAACCATAAAAGGCGAGTGGAACACCGCCGCGAAGCGAGACACCAATCGCATTCATTACGACTTCGACGACACCGAGGCGGAGTTCGACGTGACCTACGCCTTCAACAAGAACAACCAATTGGTCGCCACCATTCCCGCGGCCAATGGAGGAACGAATTCGCAGCCTTTCGCCTTCCCCGGCCGGATCGTGATCGATGGTAATCGCGACGTTTCCTACGAGCTCTTCACTGAGGCGGGGGAGCCGACCCGGGCGAAGATCGTGGTCCACGGAGACCTGAGCTTCGCGCCCGGGCTGGACAAGTTGATCGTCACCCTGCCGGGAGGTGGAACCACCGAGATTCGCGGCGGCAAGGCAGGCACGAAGGCTCTCGAGACGGCGCCGAGCGGAACAGCGGCTGGTCCTGGTGGCGACCTCGTTCAGTTCTCAGCCACGACGCTCAACACCTTTGATGATGTCCCACTCGCCACCCGAGCGATCATCTTGTTTGTCGGGCGTTGGGGCATGAACGACAAAGGCCTGGTCTTTAACGTCGGGCTGAACGCCGGCGAGGTGGCGATCCAGTTCGGGGGGACTTACAAAGGAGTTACCGTCGGGTTGGCTTACTACGCCAAGGACGGGGACCCCGAATTCGCCTTCACGATCCATGGCGAGCACCAGTTCAAGCACGGGGCCGGGTCGGTGAATTGGCTGATGTCGTTAGGCCATTCGAAGGAGAAGATCGAAGCAGTGGCGGAGCTGGAATTGACGTCGCCCATCGGGAAGGCCGGGAACAAGTTGACGCTGGGGGGCAAGTTCCAGTTCGTCTCCGAACCGGGCAAAAAAGCGCCACCCAGGATGGATATTTCGCTCGACGCGACCTACGAGATGAACGGCAGCCAGCTCATTTTTGCCGCGGACTTTCAAAATAATGGAGATCGATCCAGCTACAACCTGCGTCTGGCAGGGAACTATGAGGTCAAGGGCGGCAACGTGAAATTCCTGGTCCAGCTCAGCAAGGACGCAACAGGACAAACCCTGGCCGTGGAACTCGGGAGCGTCACGGACCGCAATGTGCAATTGCATCTCTCCGCGGTGCTGAGCAAAAGCAACTCGGGCAAGGTGAGCCTGAGCGCAAACTTCACCATCAGCGCCCGCTGGGTGAATGGAGATAAAATGGAGATCGACAAGCCGGTGATGTCTACCTAACGACACCTCGCCCGCGGAGGTTACTCCTCAATGGCGCCATCCATTTGTCTCAGGTGCTGGCGCAAGGTGTAACTCGAATCGGCCGAGCGCTTGGCGAGGTAGTCGGCGAAGTGTAATTGATCACGAAGCGTCCGGCCTTTCTTGATCTGGTCGGCTTGGGCTCTTTCTCTTTGCCAGATGGCGCGAGCGGTGGTCAGCAGTTCTGAGACGGCATCAATCGCAACAAAAACGCAACCGTCATCATCGGCAAAAACTGCATCGTCCCTTTCGACCTGAAAATCGCCGAAGCGCGCGGACTGAAGTGCAGACTCATCTCGCGGGTCGAGGCGCTGCGGCCCCGCTGGGCATGAGCCGTAACTAAAAACCGGAAACCCGATCTGCCTTAGCTCCGGCGTATCGCGATGCGTCCCCCATACCACAATTCCAGCCAGGCCGGACGCTTGCGCTTCGAGTGCAATCAGATCTCCGATACAACCTTCATCTTTGCGGCCGCTGTTATCGATCACGAGCACGTCGCCGGGATCCGACGTTTCCATTGCTTCCAAAAAGACATCGACACTGCCGAAATGTCTGGCCGGCAACGCCCGGCCCGTGAGACGGCAACCGGGGATGACTGGCGAAAGGCCCGAGCGCGCAATCCTAAGGCCGATCTTCAAACGCAACGCCGCGTCCGCCACCAGCGGGGTGGAGAGTTCGGCGAAGCTTTCGACCAGTCGTTGGTTCTTCACTCGGAACCCTGGCCCGATCTACTTCTTCGCGTTACGTGGATCGTCGGCCGGGTTTACATACTTGATCGCGAACGGTCCGGTCCCGTGCACTTGCACTACGGCCTCACTGGTCGCCCATGCGAAATGCTTCATTCCAGCCGGCATGATAGCGAAGCTACCAGCCACCATTTCTTGTCCGGCGGATTCATCGAGCTTGTCCCCCATGCCCAGGTGGAACGTTCCGGAAATGACCGTGACGTGCTCGGCCGTCGGGTGACTATGCGCGGGGATCTTGTAGCCGGCGGGGGCTTGGAGCCGAATCGTAAAAGGACCGGCCTTGCTTGGATCTCCCTCCAGCACGGCCAGCTTCACGCCGGCTGGCAAGAAAGGCGGGCCATCCATCCACTTCAGGTCGGATGGCGTAAACATCTTGTGTTCCACCGTGGCGGTGGTCTTGGAGTTTTCGTTGCTCGACTTTTCCGAGCTGACCTTTTTCTCTTCCGCGCCGGCGAAGGACGAGAAGGCCCAGACGGCGATGACTACGATTGGGACGACGATTTTTTTCATGGTTTGAGTTTGGTTTTGCGGATGTCCGCGTCACAAAAATCGCAATTGAACTGAGGCTCCGTCAAGGCGATTCGGGTGCAGGCCGTTGATCTTAGAATCCGGAATGCGCGCTCGGCGCATCCACTCTGCGAGATGCCTGTTACAATCCTGGAGCAACACCCGACGGCGTCACTGCCAGATGCTCTTTCACGCGATGGTCAACACCGTGGGCGCCGGTTTCGTCTTCCCGCTTTTCACCGGCTCGGCCTTACTCGCGTTTTGGTGACCTATGCACTCATCTGGCTCTTGGCCGGAAGTGCTGCGATTCTCCTGGAGAACGCGTCGAGTGGGCGAAATCCTACAGCCATTTCAGCCTAATTTTCTTGCGCCTTCCCGCGGAACCGTGGTGAGATAGCGTCCGGTCGCGGGAGTGGCGGTCTCGGAATTGCCAATGTCCCTCGCCGGAACCGATATCCCAGGAAATCCTATTATGCCTCCCCCAGCTCGTCCGACGAAACGCAATCCCGAGCGTTTCGATCCTTCCCTCCTCGCCCGCTCCGTTATCGCGATCCCTCTGCTCGACAAAATCTCGGCCGAGCTGAAAACCACCGCCCGGATTGAGGAATCCCACACTGACCTCCGCAAAAATCACAACACCGCCATCATTTTTCGCCACGAATATGCCGATGACCCCAAGGCGGCCATGGAAGCCTTGCGTGATCTGCTCGCCGAAACAATCGAAGATTTGCATCCGACGCACGACCAGCGAGTGGAAGATCCCGATCCTCAGATCAGCAGTTATGTGAGCCTGGCCTGGCTCGATGGCCCGGTCATTCGCCAGCTCCTCGCGCGCGATGCGCTGCGCGAAAATCCCGTGATCGATCGCATCTGGCCACAGCGTTTTGATGTGATCATCGACATCAACCTCGACTTCAAGTTAACCGCCGCGGGAGCAAAGGAAGCGGAGCTGGCGCCGGACGAGGCTAACCAGCCCGATCCGCGGGTGACGGCGAAGATACTGATCGAAAAGTATGTCGAGCGGGCGAAGCGCGAGGGTGGGGCGGCCGATGACCCCGATCAAGGCGTAGACAAAATCAAGAGCGACCAAAGCAACCAGTACGTCTTTGCCCGATTGCAAAGCAGTGTGATCCAAAAGGTGGTCGAGATCGACCAGAGCATGGCCCAGAAGATCGCGGCAGCCGAAGAAAATTCAAAACCTGCGGAAAAGCCAGCCAAGCGTTCCGGCAAGCGAGCGGGCGCGGCGAAGTCCACTCCGCCCGAGTCAGCGCCCTACCGCACCATCTACCACATCTGGCCCGACTTCGACATTCGCAGCTGCATCACGCGCTCCATCGCGACGGTCAAAGTAGATGCCGCGCATCAATCTTTCACCGCGATGGGCAAAGACATCGTCTGGGCGGTGATGGATTCCGGGATCGATGCCACGCATCCGCATTTCGAGTATCACCAGAATGTCGATCCGAATTCTCCTTACCATGCGGATTTCAGCGGCGCGCCGGAGCCGGGGCAGCCTCTGGTCGACCTATACGGGCACGGCACCCATGTAGCGGGAATCATCGCCGGCGAACAGTCTGCCGCCCTCAAGAGCAAGGAAGAAAACATGATCTCGTTCTGGCGGGAGCTCGACGCGCAAGGCCAGCCCGTGGTGCGCAAGACACCGATGCCAGCCATCAGCGGAATGGCACCCAAGTGAAAATTAGTTAGCTTGAAGGTGCTCGACAAATTTGGGCAGGGGAACGCCAGCAACGTGATGTCGGCCATCAACCACGTCCAACTCAAGAATAGCCACGGACGCGATATTAAGATTCACGGCGTCAATCTGAGCCTCGGCCATGTCTTCGATCCGGAATGGTTCGCTTGTGGACATAGCCCGCTTTGTGTCGAGGTAAACCGGCTGGTGAAATCCGGAGTCGTGGTGGTGATTGCCGCTGGCAATACCGGCTACGGCACCCTGCAATTACTTGCCGGCAAGTCCACCAATACGGGCCTGGATCTCACCATCAACGATCCGGGGAACGCTGAGCTCGCCATCACCGTCGGTTCTACTCACCGGGAGATGCCTCACCGCTATGGCGTTTCCTACTTTTCTTCCAAAGGGCCCACCGGCGACGGACGTTGCAAGCCCGACCTCCTCGCGCCCGGAGAAAAGATCATCTCATGTGCCGCGCCGAATTCATTTCTGGTGGGGAAGGAGGCGGGCGGCAATCAAGATTGCCGTTACTTTGAGACGAGCGGGACCAGCATGGCCGCGCCGCATGTCAGTGGAGCGATCGCGGCGTTTCTCTCCATCCGCACCGAGTACCAAGGCGAGCCGGAGCTGGTTAAGAAAATTTTTACTTCTACCGCGACCGACCTGGGCCGAGACCGTTACTTCCAAGGCTCCGGGCTGGTGGACCTCATGCGTGCGATCCAATCCGTCTGACTATTTTTCCTGCGCCAGCAACCAACCTCCTAAACCAACCCAATCTTATGACAGACATTAAAGGCATTCCCTACACCACAGCCGTTTTCGATAAAGACGGAAAACTTCAAAACAATCCGACTATTCCCGCTGGGACGACCGACCTGCTGGTAGCTTCCCATGGATGGAATAACGACGCCGCCGACGCGGAAGGGCTCTACACGAAACTCTTCAGCAACTTCGCCGATGTCACTTCGACCGATCCTGAGATCAAGAAACGCAAACTCGCCATCGTCGGTGTCATTTGGCCCGCAAAGAAATTCGATCAGCTGATGACGCAACTGGCCAGCTCAAGCGGGCAAGCCGGTGGCGCTGCCTCATTGGCGCCGGGCGCGGAAGACGACGTCGCAATCGCTGCGATGATGGAAGCGATCAATCGCGCGGCGCCGCTCTTCGACGATGCGGGCGATGATAAAAGACTGGCCCGGCTCCGCGAGCTTGCTCGCCCGAACCTCGAGCACGATGAAAACGCGCAAAAAGAGTTCATGAAGATTTTGCGCGAGCTTCTCGACCCGGATGGCAGCCACATCGGCGAGCAGCAGAGCGAGGATAGCTCAGATGTTTTTTTTGAGGGCCAGCCCAATGTCATCTTTGAAAATGCAAAAGCGCCGACGCCGGCGAGCGCTTCAGATCCAGCGCCCGCTCCAGCGCCAGCTACCGGAAGCAACCCCACCGACGGCGCTGGAAGCGCCGCCAGTTTTTTGGGGAATGTTTTCTCAAAGGCTGCGAATGCCGTTTCGAGCTTGATGAATCTGACGACTTATTTCGAAATGAAAAAGCGCGCCGGGAACGTGGGAAAAGTGGGGGTCGCGCCCCTGATCGACAAGCTCGCGGCGCAAGTCGAGCGCGTTCACCTCATGGGCCACAGCTTCGGCGGACGCGTCGTTACCGCCGCCGCCGCCAATTCCACCACGAAAAAGCTCCACAGCATGGCGCTGCTCCAGGCGGCCTTCTCTCACAATGGATTTTCGAAAAAGAAGAATGGGTTTTTCCGAAGTGTCGTCGATAACAAGCGGGTCAATGGTCCGATCTTCGTTACTCATACAAAGAATGATAAAGCGGTCGGTCTCGCCTACCCCGCGGCTTCGAAGATCAGCAATGACCAATCATCGGCCTTCGGTGGTCCCGACGATCCCTTTGGCGGTCTCGGCAGTAATGGCGCCCAGCAAATGGAGACAGGCGAGATCTTCGAGACGACTAATACTCTACAGTCAGTGGGCGGCGCTTACCAATGGCAGGCCGGACATTTCCACAACCTCGATAGCACCAAGTTCATCATCGATCCAAAAGGGGGCGACGCGCACGGCTGGATCTTTGTGCCTGAAGTCGCGTGGGCCATCAGCCGCGCCATCATCTCGACCTAGCTTCAAGAACCAGAGCTGCGCGAGACAGAGGGCGCTAAACGCGCGGCATCGTGCCTTGCGCGGGGTCTACCTTTTTGGTGCTTCGCCTGCGCGCGCGCTTCGGTTTCGCAAAAGTTGACCGCGCCAAGGCCGGCTGCGAGCCTGCATCATGCCGTTGCGCCAGCGCTATCTGTTTGTCTGCATTAACAGCCGCGCGGAAGATCATCCGAAGGGCTCGTGCACAGCGCGAGGTTCGGAGGGAGTGCGCCTCGCCTTGAAGGAACAGCTCGCCGCGCGCGGGCTGGCCAAGGTCGAGGCGCGCGTTTGCGCTTCGAGCTGTCTCGATCAGTGCTCGAGTGGCGTCTGCGTCCTGGTCGAGCCCGATCATTTCTTTTACGGGCGCGTCACCGTCGCGGACGTGCCGGCGATTGTTAAGGGAATCGCAACCGATCACCGGGTCGAACGCCTTGTGCTAAGTCCTGACGACCTCGCCCGCGGCTGACGGCTTTTCTTCGCCGCTCCTTTGTCACTGCACCTTTCCGTCGAGCAACGCTTTCAACAGGTGCCGATGGCAATGCCGCTCATCCTCGGCGCAATGGCAGAGCAGCGTAATCGTTTGGCCTTTTGCCAGGTGCTGAAGGAGACGCAGGGTGAACTTCTGGCCGTGATTCTTGATTCGTTTATTGCGCCGATCAATCGTCTCGCTCTCGCGCAATTCCTTCCGGTAACGCGCGCTGTATTCCGGCCAGGAGACTTTTCCCGAGAGGAATTCATCCCGCAACGCCTCGCTTGGCCCGAGGTTCGCCATCCAAATATGGTAGCGATCGCTTGGCAGGCCGCGGCCCCGGCCTCGTGCAGCCAGGATCCGTAAACCGTCCTCGAGCGGCTCGATTCTAGAGTGAACGGACTTCGTTTTGATCATGATTATTTTTCGCGCAAAACGTGACCAGGAGAGCGGGTTCCCGTCCCTAAATTAATTGCTTGCAGTCTCTACCCGGGCTGAACATTCTACGCACGTTAACCACACCTTATGAAAAAATCCCTTATCACATCTGTTGCAGTTCTGGCCGCCGCGAGCTTGATGACGTCATGCGCCAACAAGAAGGAAACGATGACGACCACGCCATCGTCGACGGCCGAAACCACCAAAAAGACGACGACCAAGAAGGACGCAACCACCAAGAAGGACGCAACGACCAAGAAGTCGACGACCACCAAGAAATCCTCGACCAAGAAGAGCTCGGATACCGAGAAACCGGCCCCGACTGCAACTCCTGCCCCGTAGTCGATTTCGGATCGCAGGCCTTTAACTGTAGTTCCGCCGTACCCGGCGGCAGAAGAATTGGTGTCTTCAGGTCGCTTCGCGCAAGGGACCTGATTGACACCTTTTCTCTTGAGCGTTGCCACTGTCCGGTTTGAGTCAGGTCAAATCGAGAGCGAACGGCTCACCGGCCAATCGGTAATTAGCTCGAGTCGATCATGCTGCGCGGCGGAAGCGATTCGAGCTCTTCCAACTCGATCGAAGCGTGGCCATATTCCAGTCTAAAGCAGAGATCGGCATCCGGCGCGACCCCCCAAAAGTAAGCTGGCTGGTAGAAGGCGCAGGATTCGAACTGAGGATGGTTTTGGGGGAAGCCACAGTCGTCTTGCGCGTGTGCTCCGCGCTTGCAGCAGGCTCGCAAATCCGTACCGAGCTTCTGCAGCTCGGCCACGCTGCGTTTGATCTCGACGCACACGAGAAGGTCGCCCGTGGCCGACTTGACCACGATATCAACTCCGTGGGCCAAGGAACGATATTCCCTAACACTGGGTTCCACCAGGACCTGACGCTTCAGCCATCCCCGTTTCAGGATCAAAAAGGACGCGGTCGAGAGCTGGCAAACACCCTCGCGGAAAAGGCGTAGCGGCGGCGGCTCAAGACAAAAGAGCTGATAGGTCTTTTGCCTGGTGCTTCCATCAGTCGGAGGAGGAAGTAACTCGCTCTGAACAAAGCCCTCCTCATCCAGCAGGAACAATCCATCCTCAAACCCCAACAGGAAATATTTCGACTCCTCGATTCCAAGAGGCGGGTTAAGACGCAGACCTGAAATGGGGACTCTCTGTCCGCGGGTCGCGCATAGGTCCGCAAACCGGTCGCGCAAGTATTGCTCCAGCTCAGCCGTCCAGTCTCTCACACTATTCAGTTGTCGTTCGCGTTGGCAGGATGGCTCTCAAATATCCAGAGGCGGGGAAGCGTGGAACGCCATGATTAACGCGATAATAACAGGAATCGATACTAACGCTGTTCGAATTCCCAACCCCAGAAGTTTACTCGGCCGCCTGATCGGGCATAAGGCGAAAATGGGAGCAATCGCCAGCAGGGCCGCGCTGTTGGCGGGAAGGTCAGCAAAAAAATAGCCGCTAATCAGCAGCGCCGCGAGAAGCAGCGAAAACACGGGGACGATCCCTGGCCCCAAGGCAACCTTCTTAGCGGCAAAAACCAGACTGCCAAGAATCGCCCCGGCCAGCACCGCCGCAAACTGGCCTAACAACATGCTGCCCGATAGCATCAACGCACCCAAGGTTCCGGCACACACCACCGCGAGGAAGACCGGCAGTTGGACGGTAGTTTCTGGTCGCCGGACCAGCGCATCCAAAATCATGGCGAGTAACATAGTGGCGATCACCAGACCCGCCACCCAAACCCAAGCCTGGCTCAGCGACCAGCCGTATTGAAATTTCGGTTTGAGCAGTAACCTCAACGCGCCTGCCGAGACCAAAGCGAAGAGAACTACTCGCAGGTAGCTTATCTTGGAGGGACGCGATTCTTCACCTCCAGAGCGAGCAGAAGCTCGTCCTTCCGGAACGAGAGCGTAGAGTGCGCCTACGACCGCAGCCGCCATCGCGAAATAGGGTAACCAGTTTGTGGTGTCCGCCGGTGGAAACCTCGCCCAGCCCGCAATGAAACAGTGTCCGGCGAAATAAGCGATCCCCACGGCCAGAGGGCTGAGTGCGGCTCGCGCACGCTCCTTTCCCAGGAAAAGCGCAAAGCCGCAAATGCCCGCAGCCACCATCATTGCCAGGAGGGCTGCGGGCGAAATCTGCTTGAGCAGAAACATGCGGCCTAAGCGCTATCGGCGTTCAACTGGCTCTTCGTTATTGCTTAACGCCTTCCAGGCTCAGGATGATGTTCACGTCATCCCCCAAAGGGCCCATCATGAACTTCATGTCGTAATCGCTCCGCTTGATCGTGAAGCGCGTTTCGCCGCCGTTTCGCACCTCGCCTTTCTGCCCCTTGTTCTCGGCGCCTTTCTTGAACTCCGCGGTGACCGGCTTGGTCACGCCATGGATAGTGAGGTCACCGGTGATTTTGTAAGTCTCGCCCGTCCCTTCGACCTTATTGCTCTTGAAGGTGATCGTCGGGAACTGCTTGGCGTTAAAAAAATCCGGACTTTTCAAATGTTGGTCGCGTTTCTCGTTGCGTGAATCGAGGCTCTCAACCGGAACGGTTAGCTCGACCGAGCTTTTCGAAGGATCGGCCGTATCCAAAATCACGGTCCCCGAGATCTCTTTGAAGTCTCCATAAAAATCGGTTACGCCGAAATGCTTTACGCTGAAAAGGACGGAGGAGTGAACCGGATCGACTTTGTAACTGTCACCGCCATAAGCGGTGAGGGCGAGGGATGAGAGAATGGCGATAAGAATGAGTTTTAATGATTTCATGTTGGTTGGTTTCCTTGTTTGTCATCGCTCGAATGGGAGTCAACCCTCTGGTCCCGCTCCGAACTCATCAGCATTTGCGCTTCTGGTAGAGACGGAGCAGGCCGAGCAGAAGACTTCCTCATGTCGTCGTGACGCCGACTATCGTCGAGATGACCGCTCTCGGCAACGCCGGCTTGCTGGCTGCCGCCGCCGGCCTAATCGGGCCATCGCGCCAAAAGTATCTTGTGACGGCGGCGCGGCAGCGGTAGAAAGGGGTCATGAAAAAATATTTCTACTGCTGCCTTACCGGTGCCTGTCTTTTAATGTTGGGAGCCTGCGCAAGCGATAGTCCGAAAACCACGACGAACAATACTCGTCCTCCAACTTCGGCCCTGACGCGCGACCTATCTGCCCAACCGCAGAACTCTACCATGAATCGCCCGATGTCAGGTCCTCGTTAAGAATTCCTTGTCTTGCCGGTTGCCGCCGGACGCACAACCGAAGGCTCTTGCGGCGCAGCGAAGGCTCATCCTTTCTTCGGCGTTATGCGTCGCAGATCGTCGAGCGGTATTTCCGTGTCGCGGACAATGGCGCGGCAGTTCCATCGCTCCTTCCGACACGGGAATTCGACAGCCCGGATCTCCTTCCTGTCGCAACCTTCGCTAAGCGCATTGCCCTCCTTCCGTGGTTGTCTTCAGAGCGATACCTAACCTTACCATATTGTAATTAGGCAATCGGTTCGCTGGTGTTAAATTTTCCGAAATCAAACTCCAACCCTGCGGTCACAAGGAAGAATTCTCCCTATGAAAAAAACATCCACCTCCCACTCTGGTTTCTTCAACTTACGCGTCCTCCTCGGCCTGGTCCTTTGCCTCGCCGGCCTCTCGCTCGCGCTCATCGCCTTTGGCGTGTTCTGGGGCGTGCCGGCACTGGCTCAAGGCCCGAAAGATTTACCGCGTGGCGTCCAAGTCGGGGCCTCATATCACAACGACGTTTCACCGATGATGCGCGATCTGCCCGACACAACCAAAGCCGATGCACGAGGTGAGAGCGAGCGCGAAGCTAATGAGAATCCGAAAGTGCCCTACCGCCATAAAGATGGTGCCGATCCGCTCGTCCAAAGCAGCCACATGTCTACGCTCGAGATGCTGGCGCCCAACGTGCCCGCGCCGATCCTTAACTTTGATGGTATTCCCTTCCCGGGCGTCGGTTGTAACTGCGCGCCGCCCGACACCAATGGGGCCGTGGGAAAGACGCAATACGTTCAAATCGTCAACGAAGGCTATCAGGTCTTCGACAAGACCACGGGCGCTTCGGTCCTCGGACCCAAGAGCATCTCGTCAGTCTGGACTGGTTTCGGTGGTGTCTGCGAAACGAGCGGACATGGCGATCCGGTCATGCTCTATGATCACCTGGCCGATCGCTGGGTGATTAGCCAGTTCGCTGGTCTCTCCGGCGGACCGGTCACCGACGAATGCGTCGCCGTCTCCACCACGGCCGATGCCACCGGGACCTATAACCGCTACGGCTTTCATCTCGGGACCAACTTTTTCGATTACCCTCATCTCAGTGTCTGGCCCGATGCCTACTACATGAGCATGAACGTCTTCAATGCGGCCGGCACCGCTTACCTTGGTCCGCAGCCCTTTGCTTTCGATCGCACCAAGATGCTGGCCGGTCTGCCAGCTACTTTCATCAGCCCGGTCGGACCTCTCGGCGGCTCGATCGATCCGTTTCTTCCGGCTGATCTGGATGGCCCCACCTTGCCGCCAGCGGGCGCGCCGAACACGTTCGTAGGTTTCCCCGGCCAGGCCAGCAGCCCGAATTACACGACCTATCACTTCCATGTGGACTTTACCACGCCTGCTAACTCCACCTTTACTACCTTTGCCACGCCGCCGGCGGCGGCTTTCACCGCCCTGTGTCCTACTACTCGCGCCTGTGTGCCTCAAAAGGGAGTCGCTGCGTCCAGTAACCTCGATGGCATTGGCGACCGCCTGATGTTCCGCCTGGCCTACCGCAATTTTGGCAACCATGAAGCTGTCGTCGGCACCTATTCCGTCAGTTCTGGCGGCGTGGCGGCTTTGCGCTGGTTTGAGCTGCGCAACGTCACGGCAGGACCGGTGACCGTCTTTCAGCAAAGCACCTATCAGCCGGATACGACCTGGCGCTGGATGGGGAGCGCGGCCATGGACAAACAGGGAAATCTGGCCATCGGCTTTAGCGCCTCGAGTTCCGCCATTAATCCACAGCTCCGCTACGCGGCTCGGTTAGTGACCGATCCAATAAACACTCTGGCTCAGGGCGAAGCCCATCTCTTTGATGGCACCGGCAGCCAAAGCGGCACCGGCAACCGCTGGGGCGATTATAGCTCGTTGAGCATCGATCCGGTAGACGACAGCACCTTCTGGTATACCAACGAATATTATTCTACCACCGCTACCTTCAACTGGCGCACGCGGATCGGAAGCTTTAAGATTGCAACGTCACCGACTCCTACACCTACACCTACGGCAACACCTGCTCCAACTGCGACGCCGACCGCGACACCTCCTCCAACTGCCACGCCGACCGCGACCCCAACGCCATCGCCCACACCGACCGCGACACCAACAGCTACTCCTACTCCGACGGCTACTCCTACTCCCACACCTCAAGGCAACTATTCGCTCTCGATTAGTCCTTCACAGGTGAGTGTGGGGCGCTTGGGCGGAACGGCGACGTATACGGTTGCGATCGCGCGCACGGGAGGGTTTAACGCAGCAGTCACGTTTACGATTAGCGGCCTGCCCTCGGGAGCAACCGCCACGTTTACTCCCAATCCGGCCTCAGGGAATTCGTCGACCCTGCGGATCGTGGTCAGTCCTACCGTCGCCCGTGGAACTTATCTCTTCACGGTTACCGGCAAGGGTGGTACTCCGATCTTGACCAAGACCGCGACTGCATCGCTCAAGAAAAGAAACTAGGGCCGTGAGGTAAGGGCTATTTGGTAGCAGCGCGCCGGTTAGCGACAGAAGCTAACCGGCGTGCGGCGCCAGCCGCCGCAGATCGTGGAGCAAAACCTCCATGTCACGGAGCGTGGTGCGGTAGTTCAGGACGCAGCCACGCAAGCTGAAGAGCCCGCCGAGGCGCGCGTTCGACAAATAGGAGCTGCCGTCTTTTTGTAAGGCCACCAGCAGGCCTTCGTTCAGACCGTTCAGTTCCTCATTAATGCGCTCTCGTTCCGCTTTGTCCGCGGCGGTGAGCGCGGCCTTAAGTCGTCGTGGCACGTAACGGAAACAAAAGATCGAGAGTTCGACGGGCGCCAGCATCTCGAAATCTTCGCTCGCTCGCACCAGCTGCTCGAGATGTCTTGCACAAGCCAGGTCCTTCTCAATCATTTCGCCGAGCACGCCAAGGCCGACACTCTTCAACATCATCCACACTTTGAGGGCGCGGAAACGACGGGACAGCTCCGGTCCGTAATCCCAGTAGGCGAAAGCTTCATCGGGCTGTTGCTCGAGCACGCGCGTATACTCCGCCTCATGCGCGAACGTGGCGCGAGCCGTCTCCGCATCGCGATACAGGACGCACCCGCAATCAATCGGCAAATAAAGCCACTTATGCGGGTCGAGAGCGACGGAGTCCGCCTGGTTCAACCCATCGAACAAACTTCTGGCCGACGGCGCCAGTGCGGCAAAGCCGCCGTAGCTGGCATCGACGTGCATCCAGAGGTGGAATCTCCGCGCCACCTCGCCGACTTCCGCCAGCGGGTCGAACGCACCGGTGTTCACGGTGCCTGCGTTTGCCACTACGAAAAACGGCAAGTGCCCGGCCTCCAAGTCTTCCGTGATCTTGGCGATAAGATCGTCAACACGGATCTTGAAGCGCTCATCCACGCCGACCAAACGCACATTGTCGCGGCCAATACCCAGGAGCGCCGCGGCTTTGGCGATGGAGTGATGGGTCTCTTCTGAAACATACAAGCGCATGGCTCGCGAGAGGGATTGCGCGCCTGCACTCGTTAGGTCGGTCGAGGCTTTTGCCTGGCGGGCCGCCGCCAGCGCCGCCAGGTTCGCCATTGAGCCTCCGCTTACGAAGAGACCCGCCGCGGTCGCATCCACTCCAAGGATTTGCTTGATCCAATCAATAGTCAGCCGCTCGATCTCGACCGCAGCCGGGGCGGAGCGCCACGCGGTCAGATTCGCGTTTAACGTCGATGCCAGCAAATCCGCGATGGCCGCGATCGCGGTGCCCGGCGCCTGCACATAACCGAACATGCGCGGATGGCCATTGTGCCGGCTCATCGGCACTATGACATCGGTAAAGACGCCCAGCACGCGTTCGAACTCGACTCCTTCGTCCGGCAAGGTCGGGTCCAGCTTCTCTCGAATTTGCTGCGCGGTGGTCTGCGGATAAAGGCGCCGGTCACGGAGTGAATCGAGATAACCTGCCATCACTTCGATGGCAGCGTGGCCCCACTGGCGGATTTTTTCCGCCGAAGGATCGAGCGCTGAGGACCGTTCCTCGCCGTCGTGTGTTTTATCCTTCATGAAGCCTGCCTGCGAATTTGCCTGAAACAGAAATCAAAACCAGGGGGAACCTGTCCTGTGAGCTGCGCGCTACGACGAGAGGCATTGTTCATCGCTGGTCATCCATTAAGCTGATGGCAATGAAGATTCCATTCACGATCGGACCTGTCGGTCATTTCGGGCTCGCGGTGCGCGATCCAAGGAAAAGCGCGAAATGGTTCGAGCGCACGCTCGGATTGAAAAAACAATTCGCCTTTGAAGGGGGCGTCGCCATCGGCAACGATAATGTCACGATCGCGCTGCATAAAGGAAAGCCGTCGCCGAAAACCCTGGGGCACATGTCTTTTCATTTGCCGAATATGACGACACTCCGAAAAGCGCTCGCGCACCTCAAGAAGCATAAGGTGCAACTGGAAGACCCGGGCGACGAAATCGGCCCGGAATCACCTGGCTCTCCTCACCTGGGCCTCTGGTTCCACGATCTCGATGGTTATCGCTGGGAACTGAGCGTCCAAAACGGCGGGAAGTAATTCCTCCGGTCTTGACTGCGTCCGGCGTCGTTCCGAAGATCGCAGCCATGAAGTCACTACTCTGCCTCGGGGTTGGGTTGATTGCCATGACTAACCTGGTCGCGGCCGAGACCACGCTAGACGAATTTTTGAAGCGCGGCCAGATCGATGCCGCCCTCGCCGCCTACGCTCAACCAAAAACGGACGCTCAGCGCTTTTCCCTCGCCGCAGCCCAGGTGCTTGGTTCGGCGCGAGCATTCAGCGCCGGCTTCAATCGGCTCTCGCTCCATCCCGATCTTCGCGGCTCCGGGTTGCCCTTTCTCCGCGCCGTGGTGCAAGACCGTTCGCCGGGCCCGTCCAGTGTCGCGACGCCTCAAGCCGTGGCCGCGCTTTTCCGCGAACTCCGGGCAGGATTGCAGCAAGCTAACACAACCTTGGCCGCCATCGCCGGCAGGGAAGACTTCGGAGTCCAGATTACCTTGAACGAGGCGCGCGCGGATTTTAGCGGAGACGGGACGATCGATCCGGAGACCGAGACGCTCCCAGTCGCCTTCGGGCGTATTCTCGGAATCGGCGGTTCGTCGGCAGAGCCGATGGTCGTACGGTTCGACCGCGCGGATGCGGCCTGGCTCAAAGGCTACACGCACTTTCTCATCGGAATGATCGATCTGCTGTCGTCCTACGATTGGAGCCCAGTCTGGAACCAATGCGCACACATCATTTTTCTAAACCCCGAGCCTGTGCCTGGGATCGCGAAGGTAGAAGATCCTCAGTCGTCCTGGGACAAGTGGCCCGACCTGATCGCGGCCGTTCACGATATGCGCCTGGAACTAATCGATGGGGAAGGGCCGAAGCGCTTCCGCGATTCCTTCCTGATGATGATCGCCGAAAGCCGCATCTGCTGGCAGCGAGCCTTGGAGGAAAAAGATGACGCGAACGAATGGCTTCCCAATCCGAACCAGAAAGGTCCGCGGGGCTTGACCGTAACTCGCGAGCAGATCGACGGCTGGTTCAAAGTGCTCGACGAACTGGAAGCGGTCGCGCGCGGAAGGAAGCTCCTCCCGCATTGGCACATGAAGCCTGCCCTTGGCATTAACCTCGACCGGCTGATCGCAGCGCCTCCCAAACTGGACGTGGTCCTTTGGATCCAAGGTTCGGCGTTCCTGCCTTACGTGGAGGAAGGCCCGGTGAGTGATGCGCAGACCTGGCGCTCATTAACCGGTCCGTTCGGTCCAGGTTTCTTCCAGTTCGCCGTCTGGAGTAACTAGCCGGTTAATTCGGGCAGCTAACTCATGTCGCGAACTCCTCTCTTGCGAAAATTAATGCGGACAGTGCAACAGGCGCACTGGTTAAACGAACATCCCGACGAGCACGCGCTGTTTTTTGAAGCGAGAGAAGCTTCGCGCATTTCACGGCGAGACTTCGTGCGCATGCTCAGCGCTGCAGGCTTCGTCACGGCCGCCGGCGGATTCGTTCCGCGCCGCGTGAGTGCGCGGGAGACTGGTCCATCCCAACCGAGCAGCGGCGATCGTATCGCAATTATCGGCGCGGGACTGGTCGGTCTTACTGCAGCTTACCGTCTGTCTCAAGCGGGTGTTCCCTGCGAGATCTTTGAAGGAAGTGAGCGGACCGGCGGCCGGGTTCTGACCAAGTATAACTTCAACAAGGATTCGATGTTTTGTGAGCTGGGCGGCGAGCTGGTGGACACAAATCACCACGGCTTGCGTGACCTCGCGCGCGAGCTCGGCCTGGAGATTCAGGAGCTGAAGGGAGACGACAAAGGTGTCGACCTTTACTTCTTCGGAGGAAAGCACCACACCGACGAGGAGCTCATTCCTCTCTTCCAACCATTCGCCCGAAAACTTACCGCCGATCTTGAAGGAATTTACGACAAGGAAGACAATTTCACGGCAACAGCAGGCAAGTTCGACAAGATAAGTCTGGCTCGATACCTGGCGGAGACCAAGGGTGTGGAGAAGTGGGTCATCGACCTCTTGCGCGTAGCTTATACCATCGAATACGGCCGCGAGGTCGACGAGCAGTCGGCGCTTAACCTTATTGTCTGCTTGAAACCTGATACGAGCGCCGGCTTCAAGATCTTTGGAGACAGCGATGAGTCAAAGCGCATCCAAGGCGGCAGTAGCTCCTTGCCCAACGCCCTGGTCAAAGCGCTCGAAGGCAAGGTCGAGATTCACCAGGGCCACAGCCTGGCCGGAATCGCACAGAGTGGCTCGGACCTGACCCTAAGCTTCACCAACGCTAGTGGCCCTGGCGCGCAACGCAAATTCGCGCGTGTCATCTGCGCGCTTCCGTTTACCATGCTGCGTCTGGTGGATGGCGTGAAGGCCCTGCCTTTAACTAAGCTGAAACACGAAGCCATCGCCCGGCTCGGCTACGGTAATAACTCTAAAGTCATGTACGGTTTCACCGAACGCTGGTGGCGTAATCCGTCCGTCGGTTTGCCCGGCCCCAGCAATGGCAGCGTCTTTACCGATCTTCCCCTCCAATGCACCTGGGAGAGCAGTCGCGGCCAGGCGGGTGAGAGCGGGATTTTGACAAATTTTCTGGGTGGCGCGGCTGCGGTGAAACAGCTAACCCAGGCGCACTTCGACCAATTCCGCACTGAACTTAACCAAGTCTTTCCCGGTATCGACGATAAGTTCGACCACAAACGCGCCTTGATGAACTGGCCCGGATATAAGTTTACCCGTGGGAGCTACACTTGTCCCTTGGTAGGACAGTATACGACTTTACTCAAGGCTGCGCCGCAACCGGAGTTGGGGGGCCGCCTTCTCTTCGCCGGCGAACATACCAGCGGTGAGTTTTCCGGTTTTATGAATGGTGCTGTTGAGTCCGGCAATCGCGCCGCCAAAGAAATCCTCGAGGTTCGAAAAAGCGAGCTACCCAAAGCAGCGTGATCTAAGCACGGTCTCCGTGATTCATGGCGCCACAACGGCTCGTCCCGGGACCACGCGCCCTCACGTGCCGGTTTTGGCGCTTCACCAAAACCTACTTTTCCGCCCCTTGCCTGCTTGAGTCGCGTGGAGGAAGTTCGCGATGGCGGGGATGCATCGCCAGCAGGCAAGGCGGGTGCGCTCCCCGCTAGTTACCGGAAAGGAACCAACCAATGTCTACGACTCTACCAGCCGTCCGTGCGATAACACTAACCGAGATACAAGAAGCACGGAAGCGCATTGCGCCAACCATCCTGCGCACTCCCTTGGTTCGTCTCGAGCTAGGGCCGGGCTATCCCGACATCAGGCTGAAACTCGAGAACCTTCAACCTATTAACGCCTACAAACTGCGCGGCGCCGCCAATGCCGTGGCCATGTTGCCCGAGTCCGAACGCAATCGCGGAGTGTGGACGATCAGCGCGGGGAACGCGGGCCAGGGTGTCGCTTACGCGGCCAGACAAGCAGGCGTGCCATGCACCGTGGTTGTGATTGAGACCGCGCCGGCTTCCAAGATCGAACGCATGCGGGCGCTAGGTGCGAAGCTGATCCTGGCGCCGCATGAAGTAGCCTGGAAGGCACTGGAAGACCGCGCCTTCCCCGGCGTAGAAGGGGTTTTTGTCCATCCATTCGACGATCACAATTTCGTCACGGGTCATGCCACCATGGGGCTTGAGATCCTGGAAGACGCGCCTGAGACCGCGGCTGTCATTGCGGGCATCGGAGGCGGTGGGTTAATCACGGGCGTCGGCAGCGCGATCAAAGCCTTGAAACCGGAGATCAAGGTGTGGGGCGCAGAACCCGAGACGGCTGCTCCCTTCGCTCTTTCTCTCGCCGAACAGGGCCCGCGAGAATTTAAGGAATGGAAAACGTCCTTCGTGGACGGCGCCGGAGGGCGAAGCATCTTCCCTCGGATGTGGGAGCGAATGAAGCCGGTCGTAGACGGAGCCATCGTTGTTACCTTGGACGAGACTAGGAAAGCCATGCGTTTAATGGCCGAAAAGACGCGGATCATTTCCGAAGGCGCCGGCGCTCTACCGCTCGCGGCTGCCCTAACCGGGAAAGCCGGGAACGGTCCGATCGTCTGCATCGTTTCGGGCGGCAATCTCGATTTGAAGAAGTTCTGCGAGCTGATCGATCTCTGAGCCTCTGTAGCCGCCGCCTTTGCGGGCGGCGTCAGCTAGGGCTTTGCGCTAGCACTTGGCTCAGCATTCGGAGGTCCTTTTGGAAATGGCCTTTCCGGAATACTGTTAGTGTTTTGGAAGGAGGTAATCAACCACTTGCCCGCCTGCTTTTGCAGGACTTGAATCTGGATGCCTTGTTGTGGTTCAGGGATGCCTTTCGGTGTCCTGGCGCCAACCATGGTCCAGAGAACATGAGCTACGGCTATCTCGGAGGTCAGGAATCTGATTTTCACATCCGTTATGGTCAGGACGCTCTCTTGAAAGACGAACGAATAGGCGTCGGTCAGCTTCTTCTCGATCTCCGCCCGATCCTTCCACCACCAACCGACGACATTCACCACTTCCCCGTTCTCAGCGAAAAGGTTAGCGTAAGCCTTTGCGTCGTGCTTGTTCCAGGCGGCTTGTTGCTGGGCTTGCAGACTCCGGATTGCCGCCTCGTCTGCGTTGTGATCCTCGCCGAATGCAACTCGCGGCAACAGTGCCAGCAGCGTTAGAATCAAGGCGCTCAGGAATTGTCTCTTCATCCCTCTCTTTCGGCTGCGGGTGCGGTAAGTCAACAACCTGCCTTCGAGAAAGTCTCCCGCTGGAGATCGTCTTCCATTGAAGCGCGGGGATCGCGTTATTAGGGGCGTTTTTAATTGCATGTCATCCCGAGCCGCGCAGACGGCGAGGGACCTCACAAACGCAGATCGATTTCCGAGAAATCCGAAGTAGCCACGCAATTGAGTGGTGGAACGTATTCCCCCGCATGATGGCGTGAAGTTCTGTTGTGAGGTCCCTCGCCGTCTGCGCGGCTCGGGATGACAGCCAATTGTTTATCGCACCTATTCGGTCAATGAACCTGTCTCGAGTAGCCTGCGGCGAATGGGTGAAAATCAATGTTGAATCCGAATGGTCCTTTGCCGCATCCTACTAAATGACCATGAGCGACCAACCCGCCACCACGTCAAAGATCTCAGCCGCCACCTGGATCGGTCTGTTCTTATCTCTGTTCGGCATGCTGCTGGTTCGGCAGATCGTTAATCATGCGTGGCCAAATCCCACGTTCACCTCGGCGGTGGTGAAAGAGCTGGGCATGTGGGCTACGGCGCTGGTTCTCCTCATGATAGTGAGATGGGGTGAAGGTTTACCATTTAGTTCGGTCGGCCTCGGCACCACTCGTTGGGTGAAGTCGATTCTATGGGGACTGCTGATTGCCGTTATCTGTCTGGCCGTGGGCGGGCTATTGGTCGCCTTGACTGGTTATAACGGCGGCGAAACGGGAAAGGCGTTTGGAAAACTCCCGCTTTGGCTTGTCACTTTGATTGTTATCAGAGCAGGCGCGGTGGAGGAGCTTTGTTACCGGGGCTACGCCATCGAGCGTCTTCAGTCCCTCGGCCTTCCGGGCTGGCTCGCCGCGTCAATCCCACTGGCCATCTTCGGTGTCGGGCACTGGACTGGTGGCCGGGCCAACATCGTCATCGCGCTGGCGCTCGGCGCAATCCTGGCCGTCTTCTACCTCTGGCGCCGCGACCTGGCCGCGAACATGATCGGACATTTCCTGGTGGATTTTGTGGGCAATGTCCTCCCCCGACTCTTCTCTTAGGCCTACTTTCTCTTCACTATAACCGGAGGGCGAAAGGAGTTATTCCAGCAGCCAAGCTTATTCAATCGAGGTAATTGATCCGTGACCCTCACTGACTTCCTCCGGGCTTCGAACAAGACGCTGATCTTCACCGGCGCCGGAGTCTCGACCGGCAGCGGTATTCCCGATTTTCGCGGACCGCAAGGGGTGTGGACCCGAAGGCAGCCGGTCTATTTCCAGGATTTCATGACCTCGGAAGCCGCGCGGATCGAGCATTGGGATTATAAGCTCGAAGGGAGAGCTGCCTTCCGCGACGCCCGGCCCAATGCGGTTCATCATGCAATCGTCCGGCTGGAAGAAGCCGGGAAGCTTCACTCCGTCATTACCCAAAATATTGACGGCCTGCATCGCCTCGCTGGCACCAGCGCGGAACGTCTAATCGAACTTCACGGCACCAATGCAATGGTGGAATGTCAGAGCTGTCACTGGCGCGGCCACCCGGAGCCGGCCTTCGAGTTCTTCCAACTCAATCGCCGCCCTCCCTTGTGCGAGTGTGGCGGGTTCCTGAAACCGGCTACGATCAGTTTCGGCCAGAGTCTTGACCCGATGGAACTCGAGCGTGCAGGACAGGCAGCCATGGAGGTCGATCTCGTAGTCGCGCTGGGCTCGACCTTGTCCGTTTATCCAGCCGCTTCATTTCCACTGATCGCCGCGAAGCAAGGCGCCCCTTACATCATCATCAATCGCGGAGCGACCGATCACGATCGAGAGCAACGCGTCACACTTCGATTAGACGACGCCGTAGACGAAATTTTCCCGCGCGCGGTGGACGCGGCGCTGTCCGGATAAATTGACCTATGGCACCAGCACTATCTTGCCGTAGGCACCTGGAGAAAGCACGGCCCGATGCGCATCGGCGGCTTCGGCCAGCGGGAACACTTTTCCAATAATCGGACGCAGCGATCCTTTTTCGAGCCCGGCAGAAATCTCGGCGTACATCGCGGAACGTTTCTCAGGCGAAGAATGGCCCAGCATCATCCCGCGAATGTCGGCATCGCGCTGCATGGCATCGCGTGGATCGATTTCGATCGGGCCGCGGCTGCCGACCACGACGACGCGTCCACCCTTGGCCAACAGCTTGAGATCCTGGCCCAGATTTACATTCGCGAGCATCTCGACGATCAAGTCTACTCCACGTCCGTTCGTCGCGGCCAGAATCTGTCCCTGATAGTCGACGGCGTGATGATCGAATACTTCGTCGGCTCCGTTTTCGCGGACCAGCGCGCGGCCCTTCTCCGTTCCCCCCGTGCCTAATACGCGCAAACCGGCCGCGCGTGCGAGCTGCACCGCCGCGGTGCCGACTCCGCCGGTCGCGCCGTGCACCAGCACCGTCTCGTTCGCGCGTGCGTGTCCGCGTTCGAAAAGGGCGCGATGCGCGGTGCCGTAGGGCACGCCGAGCGCCGCTCCCTGATCAAAGGAACTACTTGAAGGCAGTCGAAACACGTCCGCGGCGTTACACTTGACCAGTTCCGCATACGTCCCGCCGATTGGTACGCACAAGAAAACGCGTTCGCCTTCTTCGAAACCCGCTCCAGAGCGTTCCACAGTTCCCGCGCCATCCTTGCCCGGGGTGTAAGGCAGGGCCGGTTTCGCCGCATACTTGCCCGCGCGGATGTAGGTGTCGACCGGGTTAACACCTGCCGCTCCGATGCGCACGATCACCTCATCAGGGCCGGCCTGCGGCTCGGGTAGCTCAACAAGCCGCATCACTTCCGGTTCACCAAATTCTTCTACGCGGATTGCTTTCATTATTCTAACCTTTGGGTCGGTGCTGGTCCCGGCTCAGTGAGCCTGGAGTTGGCATCGAGCTCCAGTCCATCAATGCCTTTTCGATTTCCGGACCGTTAGCGCTCAGCCATGCACTCATTTGATCTCCTATCTTCTCCCCGTAGATCCGATGTGAATAGACAAACGAGCATCCTGTGTTTTCCATCAGTTTGACGCGGGCAAAAGCTACCTCGATGAAATCGGCCCGGGTAAATACCACCGCGATGTAATGTTCCGCCGGCCGATCTGCGGTCCGGGGAACGGACTTCGTCTTAAGTACTCTGGCTTGGTGATTCTTGTAGTTCTCGAGAACCGAATTTGCCCTCTCGGCCAGGCGCTCACCATCATGGACTTCTGGATACGCGACGACCGTCATCATGTCCGACCACCGGTCGAGGTTCTCCTGGTTTTCAGGCGTGAACTCGTGCTGATCGCCATTCGACCAACGGTGAAAATAACCAACGTTTCTGAATGTGAATGCGGGCTTGGTCAGAGCAGTAACAGCGCCCGGGTCTTTCCCGGTAAGTGTGCCGCAAGTCAAAGCTAGCGAAGCAGCGATCCAAAGAGCGCAAATTCTCATCGTTGTCTCTCACCGAAACCGCCGCTGGTCAACGCTCGCTGCTGATCGAGTTAATGATGGACGCAATCGCATTGTCATGAGCCGTGCGAGGCTCTAGTGCTATAACGGTAAAGGTATTGTCCTTGTTCGGAGCAAACGCGACCAGCGTGAACACCATTTTATTGCCCTGACTGGTGCCATCGGCGTTGATACTAAGAAGAGTCGGGTTCCGGTTTAGCTCTTTAATTCCGCGTAGTTTCAAATCCTTTATATTAGCCCCGGTGGCAGAATCCCTGGCGATCGCTGGTAGTTGCGCCTTTAACTCAGCCTTGGTCTTAAAGTTCGCGGAAGGAAACACCGAGACATACTTGGAGCGATTTGGCGGGACACACTTGAGGCTGCCATCCTTCTCCCACGTCGCAATCCAATCATCCGGGATCGTGATCCGGAACATGGCACCCTTTTGCGGATACCTGATCGCCTTCGCTTCGAGTTGAACACAGGTTGCCATAAGGACGATGGCTGCGCGAAGAAGTAACGCTTTCATTGGTTCAGACTTTCGCTGAGTTTTGGCTCCCAAAGCTCGTATCACGTCCAGCAATTCGCATCAATCGAAAACGCGCCGTTCCTGTGGAAGGGGGATTTCGTATCAGCCACAGTAGTTGAGGCGTCGCGTGATCAATTGTCTTCCGCTGACGAGGCTTTCCTTGGGGGCGATTGACGAATCCTGAATGGCATTCGAATCGCTCCGAAGATTCGATCCAGTCTGCGCTCGGAGGGCACCTCTTCTGCTCTACGCGATGGGGTGAATTTGTATGATATTTTGGCGGAAGGCTTTCATACTCCGCTAACGGCTGTGCAGATTGCGGAGCTTTTCCGAGCCGGTCGCCTCGGACGGAACGATCCTTGCAAGTCGGTGGCAAGGAGAGATTGGCGGACCGTGGACGAGTTGTTTCCCCTGCTCAAATACGACACCTCGGACCAATTTTTCTACTCACCACTTGAAATACGTGGCGCCTTTGCACGCCATCGCTGCGCTGTAATGGTGGCAGGCGCCTTTGTGGCTGCTCTGCTGATCCTGATCATTAATTCCGGCGGCGACGATCACAGGCTTGCCTTCGCTTCCGTTTCCAGCTCTCAGCCGCGAACGCGGCCACTGTTGTCTGCTAACGGCACGTTTCAGAAAACGGATGCTCAATCCAGTTCCTCACAATCCTCACAGAGTAGCGTTACCGTTCTGTCGGAGCCGGCTGTTCGGCAGAGAGATGATCTATCTCAATCGCGAATGGCGGAAGAGCGTCGCCTGGCAGAGCAACAGCGGAGCGAGCAATCCCGATTGGCGCGGGAGCACCGAGACGCGGCGGAAAAGCAGCGTGCCGCCCAAGCTTTCCGAGACCAAATTGTTCCACTCGACCAGTTCGTTATTCTTCCAGATGTTGGCGGTACATCTGTGAACGTGAAGATCCACGACAACGATATCACGAGCTTCGATGTATGGGTCAACGGCGCTCACCTGCGCGACGTCAGAAAGCAGAAGGGGAACACCCACACGAGAACGGATGAAACCCTGATCTACCAAAACGGAAAAGCTAAGCTTTACTTCGTCTGGGAGATCAGCGGAACACTGAACAGCTGCATTCTGCGAATCCGCACAGAATAAGATGAATCCCGCGTTTTAGCGAGATCGTCCCGGCATGGTGGCGCATCTGCGCCACCGGCCTGTATCCTTAGCGGGGGTCCGAACCAGATGTTACCGAAGTCTCAGCGCTGCCAGCACCGGTCCATCGATCCGGCCCGAGACGGCGAGCCGGTGATCCCGCTGATACCGGATCAGAGCATTACGTGTCTCTGGGCCAAAGCTTCCATCAATGGATCCGTGGTAGTAACCGTCCCCAGCCAAGACTGACTGGACCTGGCTGACCGTGGAATTTCCATTGCTCTCATATTGAGCCTGGACCGGTTCCTGTGAGTATTCGTTCGAGGCATAGCCATCATCGTAATACCCATCGTCATAATAGGAATACGGGCCGTAAGGGTAGTAACCGTAGCCCCATGGATAGAACCCCGCGCCAAAGATTACCCAGGCGTTATTGCGCCAATGGCATCGGTGACCATGCCAGAAGTGATCGCGGCCCCGGTCCCAGTTTGGATGCTGGTTGGCGCTGTGCTGCGCGATGATGCGGTTGTTATTGTTAAAACCGCGCGAGCGAAGAGAGGAGTTGCGTTCGACTCCAAGCCGCTGACCAGAGGTTCGATTACGAAACGCTTCCTGCGATGAAAAGCGCGGAGAGGAAGCCAGGTAGGCTCGATTCCGAAATGCGGCCTGCGACGAATAACGCGAGGATGAAGCAGAGTAGTTCCGGTTGCGAAACGATGCCTGCGACGAATAACGCGGCGACGAGTGATAGTATCGCGCACCGCCCGCCGAAAAGTTCCGCGAGCCGCCCGAATAATGCCCGGCCGAGGCTGAAGAGTGTTGAGCGGGAGCGAAGGAGCGTCCGTGTCCGCTTCCTCGGGAACCGCCTTGCGCCGGTTGAAGCAAAGCGATACTCGCCGTCAGCACCAAACTGAATATTGTTTTCACGCTAAACTCTACGCCTCAACCTCATTTCGAGCAAATGCAGTGATCGGGGCCGCACGCGTCCTGCGGCTCCCAAAAACCACGCACGCAGGCGCTGCCCAGTCTGGAAAAATATCAGCTTCTTTTCAAAAGCGATATTTGCAAATGTGGCAGCATGAAGATGCAACTTCTCGGATTGTTCGCACTGATGGCGGCAGCGGCGCCCACCTCCTTCGCCGTTCCGCCAGAGCCCGCAAAGACGATCGGGGTCGACCTCGCTTTACGCGATCTCGAGGTAAAACCGGGCGACGACTTCGAGGCTTATGCGAATGGCGCCTGGCGCAAGAAAACTGAAATACCGGCCGATCGTTCGAGCACGGGCGTGGACTTCGAAGTGTTTCAGAAAGCGGAGAAGCGGAACGCCGATCTAATTCGCGACGCGGGCGCCGGCAAACCCGCTGCCGGCACACCGCAGCGGATGATCGCCGACTATTACGCGGCTTACATGGATACAGCCGGCATCGAAAAGCGCGGCCTCGCTCCGCTCAAGGAGAGATTCGCCAGGATCGATGGAATCAAGTCGAGGACCGACCTCGCCCGTGCGCTTGGCCATGATCTTCGTGCCGACCTGGATCCACTGAATGCCACCAATTTCTGGAGCGAGAACCTGTTTGGTCTGTTTGTCACGCAAGCGTTGAGCGACCCCGCGCACACCGTCCCTTATTTTTTGCAGGGCGGGCTCGGCCTGCCCGATCGAGAGTATTACATCTCAGATAAGCCGGACATGGTGAAACTCCGCGGTGCTTATCTGACTTATGTCGGCGACCTTTTGAAGCTGGCCGGCCTAAGCGATCCCGCGGGGCGAGCGGAAAGGATTGTAGCTCTTGAAACAAAAATCGCCAACGCCCACCTCGACCGGACGACAAGCGAGGATGTTCACAAAGCGAATAATCCCTGGAGTGCCGCGCAGCTTTCGTCCGACGCGCCGGGGCTCGATTGGAAGACCTATCTGACCGCGGCCGGACTGGACAAGCAGCCAACCTTCATCATCTGGCAGCCGGGCGCGATCAAAGGTCTGTCCGCGCTGGCCGGGAGCGAACCGGTCGAGACCTGGAAAGAGTGGATGACCTTTCACACGCTCAACCAGAGCGCTGCGTTTCTGCCCAAGGCGTACGACGATCTTCACTTTGGCTTCTACGAGAAGACGCTGCGAGGAACACCGCAGCAACGCGACCGTTGGAAGCGCGCGCTCACCCACACGAATGCGGACCTGGGGGATGCGGTTGGCAAGATTTACGTCGCGAAATATTTCCCGGCTTCCTCCAAGGCCGAGCTCCAGGAGATGGCGAAGAATCTTCTCGCTGCCTTCGACCGGCGGGTGGACTCATTGGAATGGATGGCGCCGGCGACCAAGGCGCAGGCCAAGGCGAAGATCAAGACCCTACGCGTCGGCGTTGGTTACCCTGAAACCTGGCGGGACTACAAAGGCCTCGTCATTCGCCCCGACGATCCCGCGGGCAACGCCTGGCGCGCGAGTGAATGGGAGTATCGCTATCAGCTCGGCAAGTTCGGGAAGCCAATCGACCACGACGAATGGTGGATGACTCCGCAAACGGTGAATGCCGTCAATCTTCCGCTCCAGAACGCGCTTAACTTTCCCGCCGCGATTCTCGAGCCACCTTACTTCGATCCGAAAGCCGATGCCGCCGCTAACTACGGCGCGATCGGCGCTACTATCGGCCACGAGATCAGCCATAGCTTCGATAATACCGGCGCCGAGTTTAACGCCGCGGGTAAGCTGGAAAATTGGTGGACGCCCGACGACCAGGTCCATTTCCAACAAGCAAGCAAGCGGCTCGTCGATCAATACAGCGCCTATGAGGTGTTACCCGGTGTGAAGGTCAACGGTGAACTGACCCTCGGCGAGAACATCGCCGATGTCGCCGGCCTGGCCGCGGCCTACGACGCGTATAAGCTATCGCTCCATGGCACGCCTTTGCCTGTGGTCGATGGGCTCACTGGCGACCAGCGCTTCTTTCTTGCGTTCGCACAGAGCTGGCGGCACAAAACGCGTGAGGCAGCACTACGCCAGCAGATCGTAGTGGATGGCCACGCCCCTGCCCGCGAGCGCGCCCAGACGCTTCGGAACCTCGACCCGTGGTACGAAGCGTACGACGTAAAGTCCGGCGAGAAACTCTATCTGGCCCCTGCCGATCGCGTCCGAATTTGGTAAAGCTGTAGCCGAGCCCTGCCTGCCATGCCGAAGCCCCGCGAAGGCAGGTGGCGCGTAGACCTAGCTTCCACAAATGCGTTCACTAGCTGAATCCCCGACGCGGTCGAGAGATTCCCTAACCTCGCCGGCTATGAGTTATGAAACTATGCGGCATCGCCGCGGTTACCTCGGACTCTTGGCATTTGTGTTCCACCTTTTGGCGAGCGGCACTTTCCTATCCCTTTCCGGTTGCACTTCCAAAAACAAATCCGCTAACGAGCCAGTCCAGGAACCGGCTACCGTCGAGCAAGCGTCGCGTGTTATCGATCTCTCCACCTTCCCACTCGTGGATGGCGCGAAGCCACCCTGGCCGCGCCGGGTGGCCGGCCTTTCCTACGCCGCCACCAGCGAGGTTAAGAATGGTTTCGAATTCCATCGCAAAGCGCTCACTTCGCAAGGTTGGAAGGAATTGCCGGATAGCTCAGTCACCGGGCAATCAGCCAGCGCCACTTTCTCCAAAACCGGTTTCGTCCTTTCGCTTTCGGTCTACCCAAACGGCCAGACTGGCATCGTGCTGATCAGTCTTCAGAATCACGGCAACATCAAACCGGGCCAGCTCCCGGTTCCTCCGAATACCAAGCCCGTCTATGTCGGCGATATGACTGCCATGTACGTGACCGAGGCCGCCGTCCCCGCCACCGCCGACGCCTGCCGCAAGCTTCTGCTCGCGAAAGGTTGGGTGCCGTTCGGCGGAGCCGGCGATTCCGCTTACTACAAACGGAACGCCATCCAAGTCACTGCCACCGTATCGGTCGCTCCCGCCCAAGGAGGCAAGACCATGATCTCCTACTCCCGCGAGCTACTCTCAGCCGACCTTCCCGCACCCTCCGATGCCGAGGAGATGCGTTACATCGACCCGACCCTCGAGCTCAGCTTCGAGACTACTTCGAACAAGGAGGCCGTCGTCGCCTTCTATCGAAAGACTTTGGCGACGACGAAATGGGAGCCGACTCTCGATCACCTTGTTGAGATCGATGGCAAAGACGAGATGATCTTCCGTAACCCAGCCAAAGACATGCTCACGCTCGTCTTCTCGTCCAATCGACGCGGCAAGCTTCCTGTCTCACTCCAATTCCAAAGCGCAGCGGAAATCGCCGAGTTGGAGCGGCGAATCAAAGAAGAAGCGCCCGCCCGACGGGCCGCGGCAGAGGCTGAGCGAGCAAATGAAAAAACCCGGGAAACCGAAGCGAACCAACCGCCGAAAGTAAGTGTCACCTTGCCCGCGGAAGCTAAGAGCGTCGAAGCAACGAAAGAGGAGATCAAGTTCACCGTCGCCAACGGCAAAGCCAAAGTGGTCGCCGAAGCCTTTCGAAAACAATTTCTCGCCGAGGGTTGGAAAGAAGACCTGGCCTCGCTTGACGCCATGGCTGGCGCGCTCTCCTTCACCAAGGGCAACCAGCATCTCACCATTAACTACACTGACACTGGCGTGATGCCCGCGGAGATCACTCTCTCAACCATGGGCGCCGAACTCGAACGACGTTAACAACAGCTGCGCCTAAAGTTACAGGCCGATCATCGCCCGAAGGAAAAAGATCAGCACGCCAATCGTCACCAGCGCAAGCGGCGCGCGCGCCAAAAACTTCGTCACCCCATCGAGACTCTGCCCTCGCCGCGATTGCATGAACGCGAGCAGGGCTAGGATGAGCCCAATGACGTAGCAGGCCACCGCGACTGCCACAGCGGTCTCGGAGGTCCAACCCAATATCGAAGGAGTCAGCGCGCCGCTCAGAAGCCCTAGTCCAAGGAAGAAGAACGAAGCGAGCCCAAGTTTGCGCAGGTGATTCATGCCTCGTCCCTACGCGAGTCCGCCGCTCCCCGCAAATCCGCCGTCGTCATTCCTCCGATCGGACGTCCCAATGGTTGGAGCGACCACCGGATGAATACAACGCGATTAACGGCTGGCTGTCACCCAACATGACACACAAGAAAGGCCTCGCCGCGCACCGGATCGAACACGGAAATAAAGCGCGAGCTGTCAGCGAAGGTTGCCGACACCTTGTCGGCTAAACGACATGCCCTTGGGTCGCACCTCTGTTCGCACAAAACTGCTTAGGACCACCTGGTTTCCGCTGTAGGTGACAATGAAGGAGCCATTTCCATCCGTGGTCGGTAACCGGGCGCCGCTGACAACATTCGTGAACTGCCCCACGAAGGATTGCGCCGACAATAGTATGAAGCGGTCTGATGGAGTAATTTGCGAGAGAAAGCTAGGACTCAGCGTGACTTCAAGGGAGCCGGCTAGTGTCAGTTTTGAAGAGTTCGCAATCTGCCCGTAGGAGACACCGGCTTCAGTCCCTTTCAGGTCATAGGCGAGAACCGAATCGGCCAGCAGTTTCACCGTGCCAAAGCAATTCAGAATTCCAGAAGGTGCGATGCGACCATTGCTGACAATGCCTCCGATAGTTCCATACCCGCTCAGGCTTCCGCCGTTAATTGTGTTCTCGTCGCCCCAAAGAGTACCATTGATTAGTTGCGTCGAGCCTGAAGTTTGGACAAAACCAGGCTGACCGGGCGTACCCCGCACATCGAGCTGGCTGTTCGTAACGCGGATTTCACCGTCATTGACGAAAGCGGTTCCGATCACACTCATGCCGTGGCCGGGAACATCGATCACCAGGGTGCCTTGGTTTCTGACGATGCCCAGGGTCTGACCGCTAGTGCTACTGCCTGAGATTAACAAACGCGATCCGTTGAAAATAGCTCCGGGCATAATGTTTATCGCCGCATTCAAGCCAAAATAGAGATTACCGAAATAGGCGAGCGAAGTCTGCACCGATGAGCTGCCGTAGCAGTTCAACGTGCGATCGAGCGTATCGAAGCTTCCTCCGTCTAGACCGTTAAAGAGAATTCCCTTCAGCGCGAAGATGGTACCCGTGCCGCGCATGGATCCGTGATTCCATTCAAGCGATCCATTAACCGTAATATCGCCGCTGCCGGTAATGGTTCCATTTTGCAGATGAAGATTGTCGATCGAGATGAAGTTGGACCCGAGATCACAGCTGGCGAACTGAGCGTTGACCACGAGCGCGCTGCCAAGGCTGTTAATCGGCGAAAGGAAGCTAATTGCTCCCCCACAGTCGTGGTGCCGGTGATGTTGTAGAAGCCGTGAACAGCTACGGGTGACCACGAATTGAAGGTCACCGAACCTACTCCAGAAATGGAGGAGCTCTGGGCAAATTCTTGATTCGTGCCAGTCGGCAGGGTTGAGCTTTCGAAATCCAGGGTCGCGTTGTTCGCGAGATTGATCGGGCCGCTGTAGATTCCCCCACCATTGAGCACGAGCTTTCCCGAACTTATGTTAATAGACCCGAGGTTATTGAGAGTGACGTCCAGAGAAACAGTCCCGCTGTTGTTGGCATTGATCGCTCCATAGTTGTTCAGAGTTCGTTTGAGGTCGTTCGGGTTCCCAAATCCTAGAGAATAGTAGGTGCAAATCGCACCCGGCGAGAGACCGAGCGTCGCGCCTGGCATGTTCTCGATCACGCTCCCGTTGCCAACGCCCAGGCGGCCGGACCAGGTGGTCTGCCCGGATAAAATAACAGCCCAGCCGTACAAAGTGTTCTGGCCTGAGATGGTCGCGGCTCCCAATGCATTGAGTGTCGCGTTGCCTGAGAGAACCGCCTGGTTCAGGTCGAAATTCGACCGCACACTTAGAACGTTGCCTCTTGAGTTATCTTTTTTGGATCCATTGACGCCTCCCAGTAATCCTGGAAATCCAGCCCCACCCAGCACGAGTTGTTCGATAGTGATGTTCCGATCGAGCGTCACCCGTCCGCTCTCAATCACGGCGGAGTAAGCGTATTCGCTGTCGTTGTTGGGGAAATGGGGGTCTGTGCTCCAGTTCAATCCGTCGCTCCAAGGGCGATTTACCCCCGACCAGATCGCCGTTGCTTCTCTAGCTTCAAGCGTCGAGCTGACCAGAAGCAGAGAGGCAGCGATTAGCTTCGTGAGGGTGAGACGAAAGATGGGAAAAGTCATGGTGAGAATCGGCGATGCCGTCAGGACCGGACTCCAAGCAGGAAAAGTGCCCGTAGGAATTGCAACACACGTCTGCGCTGTCAGGCGGCGCTGATTTTCCATAAACATCGCCATCCGATTAGCTTCGCTGCGCTATCCCTCGCTCAGAGTTCCCAGTCTAAGGACCCGGTGGTTGGAGCGGCCACCGGATGGACACAGCGCGATTAACAGCTGCAGTCACCTAACATGGCACACAAGAAAAACCTCGCCGCGCGTTACCGGATCGAACACGGAAATAAATTTCGCCTCAAAGACGTCGACCCATCCGACACTGGCAAGATCGCTTCGAAAGAAGACGCGACCCAGCAACTCGAAGAAGGTGTAACCACGCTCTGCCAGCTCCAGGAAAAACTCTACGCCCAGGCTGAATGGTCGTTGCTTCTCATCTTCCAGGCGATGGATACGGCCGGCAAAGATGCTGCCATCAAACACGTGCTCTCGGGCCTGAACCCGCAAAGCTGCACGGTCACTTCCTGGAAGAAGCCGAGCGATGAGGAACTGGCCCACGACTTCCTCTGGCGCGCATCCCGGGCGGTGCCCGAATCGGGCCGCATCGCAGTGCTCAACCGTAGCTACTACGAGGAGGTTCTCATGGTGCGAGTGCACCCCGATTTCCTCGATAATCAACACCTCCCGAAAAAGCTAGTCACCAAACGGATCTGGCGGGAGCGCTACGAAAGCATCAACGACTTCGAACATCACCTGACCCGCAGCGGCACGGTCGTGCTCAAATTCCTCCTCCACCTCTCTTATCAAGAACAGCGGCAGCGCATCCTTGAGCGAATCGATGACAAGGAGAAGAACTGGAAGTTCGCGATCGACGACATCGCCGAGCGAAAGCTGTGGGACTGCTACATGAAAGCATTCGAAGAAATGGTGCGGGGGACAGCGACAGCCGAGGCGCCCTGGCACGTTGTCCCGGCAGACCACAAATGGTTTACCCAACTGGTTGTCTCATCCGTCATCATCGATAAGCTCCGCTCTCTCCACCTTCATTTGCCGCGGCTGACCGCGAAGGAAAAGAAGAAGATGGCCAAGGGTCGCGCCGACCTCCTGAGCGATAAGCGAAGGTGACTTCTCCTGGCTGAAGCGTGACCTTTGATCCCAATCGGCCCCGAATTCACTTGTTGCGCGCTGGCTGGAGGGGCAAGCTGCGGACCTATGGACGAAATAGTTAGCGCGGTCGCACAGAAAACGGGTATGAGCCGGGAGGATTCGCAAAAGGCGGTGTTAGCGGTCATCGATTTCTTGAAAACCAGGTTGCCCGCGCCGATCGCAGGACATCTGGATTCATTCCTGAGTGGCGAAGCTGGTGGAGGATTGGCCAGCCTGGAAACTGAAGCCGAAAATCTGATCAAAGGGAAACTCGGCGGCCTCTTCGGCAGCAACGCGTAACTGTAGCGGCATCCCAGCCTGTCATGCCGAAGCCCCGCAAAGGCAGGTGGGACGCATCCCGCTTGGAGCCTGCTCCCGCGCTTCCTCTGCCTCTCGTCACAGGTCATTCTGCGACCAACCGTCTGTCGTAAGCGACCTACGATGCGCGATGGAACGTGGGAGGGCGAGGCTCCCGCCGAGCCGCCGCAGAACGCGCCATATATCGGCTCGGCGGGAGCCTCGCCCTCCCACGATTCCTTCTACACTCCTAAGATTTGCGCGGACTCCAAGCGACGGAGCTGACCAACTCAAAGTCTCGTCTCCCGAGGGCCGCATTCTTTCGCAAAATCTTTAGGCTTGTCGCTGGTTCTTCGGCCTATCCTACGACCAAGCCCTGGATGTCCCCAATACTTACAATCCTTACCGGAGTGCCTCTTTTGGACCCAGCGGCCATGCGCGCGATCATTCGCTACCGATACGAGACCGGCGTGTTCCGAGAGGTGTATGAGCCCATTGACTACACTGTGACTCGATATCGGTAGTCTGCAGTTCGCATTCCTTGCCACTGAGCTTACCACATCTATTCCCTAACCAGGCGAGCCAACGAACTCCGAAGGCATTTGGAGGCGCTGATCTTGGTCTCGTTAGGTCCCTAGCGCACGGTTCCTTACTCTACGGCATTGTAATCCGGGAAGGGGCTTTAGGATAAGACTCAAGCCCTTTCTTTTCGCATTGTCGGAACCCTGACCCCTCTGCAGGGAGTCAAGCTTCGATTGGTTCGCTCCGGGGAGCGTCACTGATTGTTCGCGCAGCATCGGCCTACGCAAGGTGAATGCTTAAAAAGGAGTGCGTTACGATCTTCCGCGACAGCCTCTAATGAGAATGGAAATATCGCAATCGGGGGAAAGCGCGACGAGCCAAGGCCGTGATCGAGCCGAGCATCGATACCCGATTCGTTCTAAATCCACCTATGATTCCGAGCGTTTTCAGTTATTGGTTTCGTTGAATCTGATGACGACAAGAATTATCGCCCTGGCTTTCCTATTCATCGCGACGGTTGCACCCGCGCAAAAAACCAAAATTATTCCGACGCCCACCGACGTGGCCGAGCCTCCGGCCGACGCGGAAAAGGCAGTCTCTGGCCTTGTCTCGAAGGTAATCGAGCCCGGTACCGGCAAGACGCATCCGGCCAGGACAGACCGCGTGACGGTCGAGTACACGGGATGGACGACCGATGGGAAAATGTTCGATAGCTCTCTCACCACGGGCAAGCCGGTGACGTTTTCGCTCGACAAGGTGATCGCGGGTTGGACCGAGGGCGTCCAATTGATGGTGGCGGGCGAAACCCGGCGTTTTTGGATCCCTGAGTCGCTCGCCTACAAAGGAAAGGAAGGCCGCCCCCAAGGCACGCTGGTGTTCGATGTGAAGTTGATTTCGTTCGTCGAGCCGCCATCGCAGACACCGACCGACTTCAAGAACCCTCCGACAGCGGCCAGGCGGACTCCCAGCGGTCTGAGCTATCAGGTTTTGAAACCCGGAAGCGGCAAGCGTCATCCAACGGAAATCAGTAACGTAACCGTGCATTACTCGGGTTGGACGGCGGACGGCGCGATGTTCGATAGCTCTCTCGCAAGCGGTAAGCCGGCGACATTTTCGCTTAGTCGTGTGATCCCGGGATGGACTGAAGGGGTCCAGCTCATGGTCGAAGGCGAGAAGACGCGGTTCTGGGTCCCCGAGTCACTCGCCTACAAAGGGCAGGGGCCGGTTTACGGTGATCTGGTTTTTGACGTCGAGCTGATCAAGATCAACTAGGAAGAGGCGCTACCGCGATTCCGCCGCCAGCTCCACGGCGTTGCAGGTGCCACCAAAGAGCGGCGTCCGCCAGCAAGAGAGTCATTAGCCCGGCCACTCCGGTGACGCCAACAGTGAAGGCGCTTCCCCCTTTGATAAAATGACCAGGGTCGTGGCGGCAACCTCTGAGTAATGAGGGCTGCTGTCGCGGGCGCGAACATATAGACGACTGGCATCGCGATAGAGGCTCCGCGAATTGAGGTGGCCACCTAACGCAAAGAAACCGAGAGCGAGGCTCCACGCCAGCGCATAAGCGGGCGCGAGAAAGACCGTGGCTTTCTTGTGAGCATGGGCCGCATTGCTACCATCATTTTCGGAGGGGCGTATCAGCAAATAGTTTACCCCCGCTTAGAGCGACACTGCCAGAGCAAACTAATGCTCAGTCTGGACGGGCATCAGGCGTATTCGTCCGACCCCTGGACCCAGATGAACGATTGCAGATCGATCAGGTCGTGCGGTCTGAGGTCGCGCAGATCGCGGCGGACGGTTTCGGCGAATTCCCGCAGGCTCGCATAGGTGTTCCAATTCGGCTTGGACTGATACTGAAACTCGAAGCCGTATTTGCGCGCGGCAATCCGGGTGACGTTTGGTTTCAAGAAAATGTGCGTATCAGGCTGGGCGATGAATCCAAAGATGGTCACGAGCGGCCAGGTCAGGACGCGGGTTTGCTTTCTCGGCAGCGCGACGATCGTCTCGCACCAGCGATCGAACTTCAATTCATCGCTTCCTGCGCCGTGGAGAAAGCCATACAGCCCGGTGGCGAACGCGCGGGCCCCGGCGGGGGATTTCACCGCGTCGCGCAGCGCCATTTTCTCGAAGGAAAACAAGAGGTTCGTGCGTGACTCGATCCGGACCGCGCGCGCCCCGATCTCGGTGAATTCTTTCTGGCCCAGGAGCGAGCGAAACGTTTTCTGATCGAGAGCTACATCCCATTGCTCGTGCGCCGTCCATTTGTAATCGCGTTCCCAAGCCAGGTAGGTCTCGTCGCGAAATCCTTTCGGAAAAAAGCGAAGGAACTTTCGCCGGCAGGCGGTGGCGCCTGATGCGGTCTGCGTTTTTGGTTTCATCCCGATAAGCCTTTGAACGATTAGACAGTATTCGTCTTGGGCGGTGCCTTCAGTCGTAGGTTTCGAAATGTAGAGACGCTCGTGCGGCGAGCGCCTCTACAGTTAGATCCAAGTCGGGATAAGACCAACCAGGACCAGGGGCCGGGCGAGGTCGATTTGAGGCTTGAATCGCGGCTTGTGGCCGGGAAGAATGACGCACATGAAAACACAACTTCTCGCCCGAATCGTTCTCGTTGGTGTTGCGGTGCTTTTTCTTCAAGCCTGCACCACGACCGCGCCGACCGGACCGGCGGCACTCACCGGCACCTGGACTAATTCACTGGGGACTGTTTGGACCATGAGAGCTGATGGTACCTTCGACGTAGACCTCAATCATGATGGAAAGCGTGACGCCTGGGGTAAGTGCACCGTCGAAGGCAACACCGTCACCATCATTGGAACGGGAGGCGTTGTGCCGAAAGGCTGCGCCAAGAGTACCGGGAGCTACCATTTCACTCGCACGAAGGACACCCTGCACTTCATGCTGATCAAGGATCACTGCAAAGAGCGCGTGCAAAACGTGACGCTCGACTGGACCAAGAAGTAACTGTAGCCGCCGCCCTGTGGGCGGCGTTTCCTACGACCATCTACGCCAGTCAGGCGCTTCGCACAGCGAAGCGGTACAGGGGCGAACCTACGGCCGCTTCGCCGGCAGCGGTTCCTTGCTCTTGAGGATCTCCGCCTCGGGAGTCAACGTCTTCGGTTTGCCGCTGAAGATGATGCGGTTCGGTTTTTCACCCAGAGCTTCGGTGATCGCTTTCGCGTGGGTGCTGACCACTTTCAGGTTCAGCAAAATCACGTGCAACTCTTTCATCTGATCCTGTAGTTGCTTGTCGGTGCTGCTGAGAAATTTTCCGGCCGTTTGGAAAACGCCGTTCGCGTTTTGCTCGACGGCATCGAGGCCTTTGATGATGCGTTGCAGTTCCTCGAGATCGACTTTTCCGATATCGAGCAGGGGCGAAAACTTCGGCAGAAAATCGCCCAGCTCTTTTCTTACACTGGTTACGGTGCCGTCCAGATTGGTGACCGTGCCATTGAGGTTGTCGATCAGCTTGTTCGCGTTCTCGAAGAGCGGCCCCGCGGCGGCGGTGATCTGCTCGATGCCATACGCGGGGTGGCCTTCGATCGTGGCGTTGTTGGCCAGCGTTTCTCCTCCCGGCGTCCCGGCGGAAAGCGCGACAAACTTCGGCGCGAGCAGCGTGTCCGAGCTGAGCGTGGCCGTTACGTCCGCGGGCAAAGGCGGGATCTTGTCGTCGAGACTGACGGTGACCCGCACAGCGTTTCTCTTATTCGCCGAGGATTCGCGCTGTCCTCCGCTCAAATGCTGCATTCCGGTGACTCGTCCGGCGGGCGCGCCGGCATAACGAACTTCCGAGTGCAGCTTGACCCCGGTGACGTCTTCGTAATCGATTTGCAAAGTCCGGGCCGGTTTCTTCAAGCGAAAGCCGGAGAGCGCCATGGTCAAGGCAGCGAGCAGGATGACGCTGCACACGATCACGGAAAGGGCGACGATGTAATCGGAGAGATTTCGTTTCATGGGATCATGGAATCTTGTGGTGAAAACGGCGCTGGGCGGAGACGAGCGGACGCGCCTTCACGTGGGGATGGTGCTCGTGATCGTCCTGCGAAAGATTCAAGGGCATGGGGCCGTCGGGTTCGCCGTTGATGAATTGCTGCACTTCAGGGTCCGGGTGGCTGCGGATTTCGTCGGGCGTACCTTGCGCGATAATAGTGCCTCGCCCGAGCATGATCATTCGCGTGGCGATGCGAAACGCACTTGTCATGTCGTGCGTTACGACCACGGCGGTCATACCTTCGCCATGGGTGAGCTCGAGCGTGAGTTTGTCCACCACGGCGGTCATGATGGGATCGAGCCCTGAAGTCGGCTCGTCACTGAAAAGCAATTCGGGATCGAGGGCCAAGGCGCGCGCGAGGCCGACTCGTTTTCTCATCCCGCCGCTGATTTCCGCCGGCTTGAGATTCTCGAAACCGTTCAACCCGACCATCTGAAGTTTTTGGATTACGGTTTCCTGGACCTCGTCCGCCGTCATGTCGGTGTGTTGCAACAAAGGCAGCGCCACATTCTCGCCCACGGTGAGCGAGGCCAGCAGCGCGCCCGACTGAAACAACATCCCGAACCGTCGCCGGACGCCGTCGATTTCCCGGTCGTCCATGGTGGTGATCTCTTCGCCGAAGATTTTGACCGAGCCCGCGGTCGGCTTCATCACGCCGATGATGTGGCGCAACAACGTGCTCTTACCGCAGCCGCTTCCACCCATGATGACCAGCGTCTCGCCCCGCTGGACCGTCAAGGAAATGCCGTCGATGACAGCGCGGTTCCCGAATTTTCGGAACAAGTCCGCGACTTCCACCACGGGCTGCGTTTCGGGAGTCATGCGCCAAAGAAAAAGACCGCGGTGAGAACTGCATTGGTCACGAGCATGGCGAGGAGCGCTTGCACGACCGAGGACGTGGTGGCCTGGCCGACGCCTTCCGCGCCGCCTTCTACATGGAGACCGGCATTGCAGGCGATGGTGATAATGATCCAGGCGAAGACCGCGCTCTTTATCATGCCCGAATACAAATCCCAAGTATCGGCGCTCTCCAGCGCGCGCATCACGTAGCCGGCGGTATTGAAATCGAGCGCGAAATGGCAGACGGCCCAACCGCCGAGAACGCCAATGTAATTTCCCAGGATGGTGAGGGCAGGCAGCATCACGAGCATGGCGAGGAAGCGCGGCACAATCAGGTAGCTGATCGGATTGATCGCCATCACCTCTAGCGCCTCGATCTCCTCGGACACTTTCATGGTGCCCAACTCCGCGGCGACGGCTGACCCGCTCCGGCCGATCACGATCACCGCGATCAAGACCGGACCCATCTCCCGCAGCAACGTGACCATGACCAGGTCGGGCACGTAGATTTCCGCGCCGAGTTGTTGGAGCGAATGCGCGGCCTGCATGGCGAGCGTGACTCCGACACTGAAGGCGGTGAGGGCGACCATCGGCGTCGCGCGTACGCCGATGAACACCATCTGGCGGAAAATGGGGGAAAGCTTGAAGGGCTGCCCCTTGAACGGCGCGACCAGGACCCAATAAAGCAGGCTTGCGTTAAGTCGAAGGAAGTTTTTCAAAATGCGGCAGCAAGGTATAACACCGCGCCCTCCGCACTTGCCAGACTAGTTTCGGTGTGGGCCGCGGAGCGCCGGTCAGGTCGCGGCGGCGCCAGCGTAATGCTCGGCGCCAAGAAAATGGAGCGAGACATACGGCTGGTTGCCCACGACCCAGCTGTCGTGACCTGGACCGATGTAGAATAGATCCCCGGCCTTCATTTCGTAGTAACGTCCATCGTTCATCTGGCAGGCGGCGGTCCCGGAAATAACCAGGCCGATATGTTCCACTTCGCAGGAAGTGGCGCCGGTCGTGGGGCCGACGTGCGTCGACCATTTCCAGCCGGGCTCGTAACTAGCGCGGCCGATGGTCATCGAGCCGATCCTCACAATTTCGAAATATCCTTTCTCGAACGTCCGCACTTCATCCGGCTGTTCGAAACGTTTGATCAGGAAATCATCGTAATTCGGAATTTCCATCTTCATGGTTCGTGCAAAATCTCGCCTCCGAGCTTAGCAGCAGCGCCCAGAAAAATGCGAGCTTGTTTGCGAGAATCGCGACCGCGGGTCGAACCACCCTTAGCGCGACTGCGCGCGAAGGGACAATGGAATGAGACGGAAACGCCCAAGTTTTCGCATCAAAACCAGGGCGAGGCAGAAGGCGCCAACGGCGACGCCATTTGGAATTTCCGGAACGGCGTCCAGAGATATGTTGTCCAGCGACGCGTTCGAGCTGGTGCCGTTGGGAGTGTAGATATCCTGAAAGGTCAGGGTCACGTTACCGGTAGCGGTGACGGTGAAATCGAGTGTTTGGAGGACCCAGTCGGCCGTCGTTGCTTTCGTGTCGGTGCCCGGCGCGGAGGCGGTAAAGGTGCTCGTGAAATTACTGAACCCGCCGCCGTTCAGGATCACATTCAGCGTCGAAGTAGTCGCTACCCCGCGGGCAGCTTCGGCGCTCATGTAGAAGCTGAGATGATATTGCGTGCCGCTCGTGAGTGAGATGGTTTGGGAAAGGGAGTTGCCGCCGGCAAATGCGCTGGTGGTTTGGGAGCTGTCCAATTGCACCGAGTAGCTCCCCAGGAACGGATTGGGGATCCAGTTCGCGGTCGAATTCACCGTCGAAAGATAATTGGCAGCGCCTGGTTCCGCGCTGATGGCGCTCGTCCAGCCGTAGAGAGTGTTCGCCGAGATCGCCGCGTAATTCGTGGTGAAGGTCGAGGCCGGACTCCCTGGGGCCGAGCCGACCAGCTCGAAACTGCCATTGACGATCAAATTGCCCGAAGCGACCCGCGCGAGAACCAGGGTCAGTATGCACAAAAGGAAAAGCGGCCAGCGGCCCGGGCAAATAGTTCCCCGTCTGGAGATTAGTCTCACGCAGGCCTCACTAAGCAGGTCGCCTGCCAGCGCATTGCCAACCGGGAGCAGGAATCACCTGCTCGCGCGCTAGGGCGGAGGCGGAGGAGTATCTGGCGGAGGCGGGACGAAGCCGTGATGGAGCATGATTTTGTGATGCTCTCGCTTCAAGGCCTGCAACTTCTTCAGCTGATCCGCGGATAACTCCGGGGAGATTTGCTTCTCCGACTCTTCCATCACCGTCCGCACGCGCTGAGCCGTCTCGATCCGGATTGCTTCAAGCTTGGCCGAGGTCGCATCGACGATCGGTGAGATCTTTGCCGCTTGCTCTGGCGTCAGGTCCAGGGCCCGCCGCAAGTGCTCTCGCATCCGATCGCCCACCGCGCCAGAATGCGGCGGCCCAAGGAAGTGGCGTTTCACATGCAGCACGCTGAACAAGCCGCCCGTCGTCGCACCCGCCGCAAACACGAGCAGGAAGGCGAACGCGAGTTTCCATTTAAGCGCGTTGTTCATCGCGAAAACTCCGTTTGGATCGCGGAATCCGCGATCGCATAGTCGTTGGATTGTGGTGCGATCCGTTCCTCATTGTCGTTGAATTGCTCGTACGCGCCCGCGCTGGCCAGCGTCAGAACTGCGAGAGCAACGATGCCGACGCGACGAAGAAAGCGAGTCAGCTCGGCGCCGTCGCCAGCGCGTCCATTGCCCGCGCGCCACGAGGCGATCACGCGGGTGTCGAAACCGAAAGGCGTTTCCGGAGACGGCTCTTTGGGAGCATTCGCGGCCGAGCGCAGGAGCCGGCTCAAATTCGCCTCTCGCTTTTTCATGCGTTCTCCCGCGCCGAGATCCTCGACATCTGCTTCTTCATTTTCTGCCGGGCGCGGAAGGCGCGCACTTTCACAAGCGCGCCGCTCCAGCCGGTGATCTTTTGGATTTCCGCCACGGAACGTTGCTGCAGATAAAGTAAATCGATCACGAGCCGTTCGGCTGGTTTAAGCGCCTTCATAAGATGCTCGACCAGCTGCCGGGATGCAAAGCTCTGGTCGGGCGCCAGCTCGTCATTCGTCGCCGCCAGGTTCTGGACCACGGCGGCCTGTTCTTCGCTGAGATCGGCTTCGCGCAATTCCGGCCGCGCTTTCTCGGCCTGGATCTGGTTGATGCAGGTATTGATGGCGATGCGCGAGACCCAATGCTCGATCGGCGCTTTCCCGGAAAACTGCGGCAGTTTCTGCATGATCTTGATGAATATCATTTGGCAAAGGTCCTCCTCGGCGCTTCGGGCCGGCCGATGCGCGCGCACGAGTTTCGCCACCAGCGGGTAGAGGCTGCGCACCATTTCGCGGGCCGCATCGTCATCCTGCTGAAGCACCGCAGCCACCAATTCCCGTGAGACTTCATGAGCAGCCATGTATAGCAAAACCAGTCCACCCTAGTGAAGAAGACAGCACGGCGCACCCCGAGGTTACAAAATAATCGGCGCTTTCGCCTGCTTTGAAGAAATTCCGCGAAAAACTTGTAACCGTGATGCGCCCCGGCCGGTCATCCATTCTTGAAAGAGGCGCTCTGATTGCGCTCAAAACAAGAAACAAACTAACAATGACACGAAAACTCATCACTCTCATGGCTGCCTGCGGACTCACCCTCGGCGGTCTGACTTATCTTCACGCGCAGGGTCCCAGCGAACATGGCCCGGGACCCAAGCATGAACATCACCATGGGCCCGGCCCTGGACACGACCGGGGGAATCCGCTCGAGCATTTGACCAAGGACCTGAATCTGACCGACGAGCAAAAGGCGAAGGTGCAGCCGATCATCGATCAGACGAAACCGCAGATCGAAGCCATCCACCAGGAGGCGATGGAAAAGATGCACGCGATCATGGAAAGCACCGGTGCGCAGATCCGTCCGTTGCTCACGCCTGAGCAACAGCAAAAATTCGATGCGATGAAAAAGGCGCACGAAGATATGCGCAAGGCCATGCAGGAAATGCACGACGCCAAGAAATCGTAATTGGGTTCGATTAGGGGAAACAGGCGGCGGCGATTCGAAAGGGTCGCCGCCGCTTTTTGTTTGGCAGGGTCGCCGCGCTGCGCCGGACGCCGCAGCGCGGGTTCTACCCGCCTCAGAGAGTGGAAGGGGGTTCCACCTTATAGACCAGAGAGGTCACGATGCCGAGGAGCACCGCTTGCACTAGACCGCCGATGAACCACTTCACCGCGAGTTCCCCGGGCAATGGCATGACCACAAACAATATGATAGCCCAGGTCTGCTGGAAAACGCCCATGAGCAGGCCGAAGCTGATGGCTGTGCCGATACTTCGGCCCGCGAAGCCTTTGGCCCAGACCATCACGAAAGTGGCGACGATCAGAAATTGCGCGAAGAACATCCAGCAGATGTGGGTGTGCATTTCCGTTTCCGGCCGCCAGAGAGCTTTGGTTGCTTCATAGAGCGGCCCCAGCCAGAGATTATGAATGAGGAAGTCAGTGGCGAAGACCACCACCCAGCCCGCGATGATGGCGAAAATGAGACGTTTAGTATTCATTAGCGCAGGCTAACGCCTCGGGTAGGTCGGAGGCGAGCCTGAATGTTAGAGGCGCCAAGCGCCCGTTCGTTTAGCTCAGGCGCTTGGTCCAACCGACTCTACCGCGCCGGCGCCTTCCAGAAGCGATACACCAGCGCCCCGATTCCCAGGATAACCACGCCGATCCCGGCATTTTGGGGGAACCGCAGCAGTGTGCTGATAGCTACACCCCAGCAAGCGAGCACGAACAGCCAGGTCGTAAACGGATGCCATGGCACCCGAACCAATTCGCCGGCGGATTCGTCGGTCCCATCCCGGCGGGACCGGGCGCGAAAGATCAACAGCGAGGCGCCAGTCAATCCAAAGAAGAGCACATCAATGGTTACGACGTAGTTCAGGATCTGTTCATACCTTCCCGTCATCGCCACGATGGCAGCCCAGATACCTTGCAGCACGATCGCTATCACCGGCACCCTCGTGCGCGGATTCAGTTTTCCCACAGCTTTGAAGAACACGCCATCGCGCGCCATGGCATAGTAGACCCGTGGAGCAGTGAGGATACTCTGGCTAAGAAAGCCAACCGTCGAGACGGCGATCCCGCAGGCGATGATCTTCGCGCCGCGCGATCCTAATGCTTGGCGCATTACTTCAGAGGCAGGGGTGGTGGTATTCGCCAGCCCGCTTACACCTAGCGCGCGCAAACAAACATAGGTCACAAGAAGATAAACGACCACGACGCCCGCGACACCGATGAACAGCCCCCGCGGCAGGTCCCGTCTCGGGTTACGCATCTCGCCACTGACAAAGGTGGCCGTCTGCCAGCCACCGTACGCGAACAGCACGGGAACCATCGCCGCGGCCAGGCCTTTCCAGGCGTTATCCGGCCCGTTGGCCGGAACAGTTGTCGTTAGGTCGGCCGCCGGAGCCACGAACATCCAACCCACTCCGATCAGTAAGGCCACCGCGCCGAGCTTGGTGAGCATCAAGGCGCTTTGGACGTTGCTGCCCGCGCGGATGCCCAGGCAATTGATGGCGGTTAGAATTCCCAACGCCAGCGCCCCGATCGCTTGCTCTGGAATGGCCAGTCCCGACAGCTCACGAAAGTAACGTCCAAAGATGATCGCGGCGCCAGCCATGCCGCCTGTTTGGACGACGAGCAACAAGGTCCAGCCATACAAGAACGCGACGATCGGATGGTAAGCGTCGCGCAAGTAGGCATATTGTCCGCCCACGCGCGGCCGGAGCACGGCCAGTTCCGCATAGACGAAGGCGCCGATGAGCGCGATCACGCCACCGATGAGCCAGGCACCCAGCACCAGAAGCGGAGTGTGCACTTGCCGGGCGACCACGGATGGATTGACAAAAATACCCGCACCAATGATGCCGCCCATCACGATCATGGTCGCGTCGAACGCCCCCAGTCGCCGCGCGAAGGATGGTTCCGGAGCGGCGTCCTTCAAAGCGCTCATTGCAAGCGAGCAAATAAGAGTACGATGTAGAAAGCAAAGAGGCCCGCGGACAAGAGGAGCGCCGCCTTATGATACCATTCCCGGCGGGTTATCGCCGCGATGGCAGCAAGAAGGATGAAGGCGAGGTGAAAGGAAAGGTTGCGCGCCTCGGGCAAGGCGCCATCCAGGACGAAGTCCTTCGCGATGCTGACTACTCCCGCGAGGATGGCCAGGCCAAAGAACCAACCGTGGTGGGCGTAGTAATTGGCGCGAAGATCGATCACCTCTTCACCGAAAAAGTCGGGGAGAACCAGACCGGCCAGCATATAGAGGACGATGGTCTGAAGAAGGACAATGGCGAACGCGCCGAAAGTCCAATCATGATGGGACCGAAGTCCGAACATGGCCCACCAGGTTTGCACGTAGATCAGAAGTAAAAGTCCTGCCCATGCCAGCGCCGGCCAATAGAGTCGGACTCGCTTACGCGATTGGAGTAGCCCACGAAATCCCTTCAGGATCTGAGTAATGGCAAGACCCAGGATGATCGAGAGGAGAACCGACAGGTAGCTGAATTCGTCCATGACAGATAATGGCGGCTCGCCTTTTTAGCAGTCCGGCGCAGTTGGTGTCCAACTTTAGATGGCGTGAATTTTCTGTAGCGGCGGTCTATGACCGCCGAGGCTGGTAAATGCGGCGGTCTGGAGGCCGCGGCTTCTGGTGAAGAAGAACGGCGGTCATAGACCGCCGCTACAGCTGTTAGTGGATCGCTCGAGCCTAAGGCGCCGGCGTAGCCGGGTGATTCCCTCGACCCAAGCGCCACCTCAGCTACTACGGAATGTTGTAAATCTCGACCAGACCTATTCCGGTCCCGCGATTTTTTCCTGCCATGATAACGGTATAACCTCCGGGTAGCAGGCTGGTGGCAATGGCTGGTTCGAGGGGGTTAGTTGGCGCGAGTCCATTCGCTGAGATCTCAGCCGCCTGGCTCGGATCGTCTTGCCAGTTGTCGTTGGACTGAAGCAAGCTTCCGTTGCTATCGCGCAACTCAAGGGTCGGGTCCGCCAAAGGATTCGGAACCTCGGCCGTGAGCGAAGGGCCTCTCCCTCGAACGATCACTTTTCCGGCGCCCTGATTGTTACCCAGGAAGAACCCCCCGATCAATCTATTGTCATCTGTCTGGACAAAGCTGCGCGCGCTGATGTTACCCAGCTTGGAAGGAGACGCCGGATCGAGATCGAAAACTTCCACGAGACCGACCCCGCTTGCGCCGCCTTTCCCCTGCACCACTCCAGTGTAGCTGCCCGGTTGCAACGTCGCGATGATGGCGGATTCCAAGTCGTTTTCAGGGGCGAGTTGACTGTTTATGATCTCGGTCTCCTGGTCCGTTCTCCAGTTATCATTGGTCGTCATCAGAGCGCCATTTGGACCGTGAAGCTCGAGCACCGGATCGGCGAGGAAACCGGGAACATTCGTGGAAGGCCCGATTCCGCGCAGGATCACTTTCTTGCTCACGGGACCCGTTATGATGAAGCCTCCGAACATGACGTTGTCGCCATTCCCTATGTTTGCACGGGCAGAGATGTTCAAGGCCTGCGATGCTACATAGCTGATCTTCCAGACCTGACCGCCGTTACCGCGAATAAGATAGTAAAGGCTGCCATCGGGTCCGGCTTGCAGATCGACCGGCGTGGAAAGGCCGCTGGCGAAATCGCTCGCGGTGTTGTTAGACGGGTCCATCACCCGGATCCAGCCCGTGCATAGGTCGGCAAAGAAATACTTACCGAGAAAGCTGGCGGGAAACTGGTTAACGGAAGGGTTATAAAAAGCGCCACCGACAATGGCGCATCCAGTCGTGCTGCTCGAGCCATGCGCGTACTGAAATAACGGATCGCGAAGGTTGGCGTTGGACGGGGAACAGTTGCCTTCGCAAATGGGCCAGCCGTAGTTCGACCCAGCGATGCCGTCGTTGATCTCCTCCAAGGCGTTTTGCCCCACGTCATTGATGAACATCCGGCCCGTGCCGGGCTGAAACGCAAACGTGTAGGGGTTTCTGAGGCCCAAGGCCCAGATCGCACGGTTCGCGCCGGTGGGGGAACCTGTGATTCCCGGAAAACTCGTCGGATTGTCGGAAGGAATCGTTCCATCGGCATTGATCCGGAGGATCTTTCCCAGTCGATTATTCAATGTTTGCGAGTTAGCGGAATTCGCGTTCTCTCCGACTCCAACGTAGAGCTTGCCGTCCGGTCCAAAGTGGATTGCGCCGCCATTATGATTGGTTGCGCTGCTGAGGTTATCCAGGTCTAGAATGGTAGTACCGCTTCCTGCTGCGACGTCGCCACTCGCGGTGAAGCGGGTTACTCGATTGTGAGCCGGCGATCCGGGAACCGTGTGGTAGACATAGACGAACTGGTTGCTGGCAAAATTCGGATCGAAGGTAACGCCCAGGAGTCCACGCTCACCCGATGAATCGACCGTGAGTGAGACAAACGGAGTCGCGAGCAAGGCGCCATTCTTAATGACGCGGAGTTGACCTTCTTGCAGGCAGACGAAGAGACGGCCATCGGGCGCGAAGGCCATCGCCGTTGGATTTCCGGGCGTCAGCGTGTTGCCAAAGAGCGTCTCGGTGAAACCGTGCGGAAGCGTTGCGCCGCTAAGCGAGAAAGCGTGGAGTAACAGACAGACCGCGGTGCCGCCGAGAAGCAAACCAGAGCGGCGTGCGAACCTGGAGTGAACAGAGAGATTTGGCCGCATCAGCGCCCTCTTGAAAAGACTCACATTCTTCATAGCCGACAACCCTTTCCTGTTGAATTACCCCACCAACAAGAGAGCACTTTTACGTCGATAATCCAACGCCACTTGTGCCGTGACGCGGGAGCTACGGAATGTTATAGACCTCGACCAGGCCTATCCCGACGCCCCCGTTCTTTCCCGCCAGGATCGCGGTGAACTGCCCCGGCGGCAACGAGGTGAAGATACCAGATTCTTTCGGGTCTTGCGGCGCGAGGCCGTGTGCGGTCAACTCCAACGCCGAGGCCGGATCGTCCGTCCAGTCATCGTTCGAGATCAACGTGGTTCCGTTGCCATCGTGCAATTCCAGAGTTGGGTCAGCCAGGAGGTTACTCAAGCCGAATTGGCTCAGCGAAGGTCCAATTCCTCGGACTACCACCTGGGTCTCAGCCGTGCTCCCTCCAAGGATGAAGCCTCCGATCATGACATTGTCGGCGGTCTGGACAAAACCGCGCGTGCTGACGTTGGCCAACTGCGAATCTGTCGATTGATCGATGTCGTAAGCTTCCACCAGGCCCACTCCGGTGGTTTGGTTTTTCCCAGTCAGGACCGCGGTATAAGCCCCCGGTTGAACGGTAGCGACAATGACGGCCTCTCGATCGTCGGTGGGCTGGAAAGAAGTGCCTTCAAACTGGCTTCGAAATGGACTATCCTTCCAGTTGTCGTTCTGAACAAAGGCGCCGGCAGGTCCATGCAACTCCAGGACCTGCCGGCGCAAGACCTGGTTAGCCGGCACACCCACTCCGGTGAGCGATGGCCCCATCCCGCGCAGGAGCAAGGGCTTGGCCGTGTTCCCCGTGATGATAAAGCCGCCAATCATGACCTTGTCGCCGGTCCCAACCGCCAGCCTGGTCGAGATGTTGAGTGCCTGAAGCGGGGAGGGGGCCGGCGTCGGCGTCGGTGTCGGGCTAGGTGTCGACGTGGCAACTGGTGTGGGAGTTGGGGTTGAAGTAGGAGTAGCCGTAGGTACCGGGGTGGGGGTGGCCGTAGCAGTGGCGGAAGGAGTCGGAGTTGCCGTTGCAGTCGCAGTCGCCGTGGGTGTAGCGCTCGGCGTGGCGGTCGGGGTAGATGTTGGCGTTGGCGTTGCGGTAGGTGAGGCTGTAGGAGTTGCCGTAGGTGTAGGAGTCGCGGTAGGGGTAGCTGTTGGAGTAGCGGTCGGTGTCGCTGTGGGAGTGGCCGTAGGTGTAGGGGTCGCGGTCGGCGTGGCTGTTGGAGTAGGGGTAGGTGTAGATGTTGGCGTAGCGGTTGGGGTCGCCGTAGGGGTAGCGGTTGGAGTAGGCGTGGCCGTGGGGGTTGCTGTCGGAGTCGCCGTAGGAGTAGCTGTGGGAGTCGGTGTCGGCGCGGCAAATTGAATTTTGAAAACCTGTCCGCCGTTACCTTGAGCCAAGTAATACAGGCTGCCTGCGGAATCGACTTTCAGGTCGACTGGAGTGGAGACTCCGGTAGCGAATGCAGTGGCCGTATTATTGCTGGGATCCAGGAGGCGAATCCAGCCACTGCAGAGATCGGCAAAAAAATATTTACCGGTGTAGCTGGCTGGGAATTGGTTGACCGCTGGATTGTAAAAGGCGGCGCCGACGATGGCGCATCCGACGGTAGCTCCCGACCCATGCCCATATTGAAACAATGGATCGCGATAATTTGCATTCGTCGGCGAACAAAAACCTTCGCAGATATTCCACCCGTAGTTAGAGCCGACGATACCATCGTTAATTTCCTCAAAGGCGTTTTGGCCCACGTCGTTAATGAACATCCGGCCTGTGCCAGGCTGGAAGCCAAAGGTGTAGGGATTGCGCAGTCCCACGGCCCAGATCGCCTGGTTCAGCCCCGAGGTGGAACCGGTGATTCCGGAAAAAGAGGGGGGATTGTCTGAAGGAATCGTGCCGTCGGCATTGATGCGCAGCAATTTACCCAAACGATTCGACAATGATTGAGCGTTCGCGGGGTTCGCATTCTCGCCCACTCCGACATAGAGCTTGCCGTCCGGCCCAAAGTGGATGGGGCCACCATTGTGATTGGTCGCGCCGCTTAGGTTATCGAGGTCTAGAATAACAGTCTCGCCGCCAGCGGCCACGTTGCCGCTCGCGGTGAATCGGCTGACACGGTTATGAATAGAGGGCGTCGAGGCGGTATAGTAGACGTAGACAAACTGGTTCGTGGCGAAATTAGGATCGAATGCGACCCCGAGAAGTCCCCGTTCGCCATTTGCAACGGTGGCGACGGTAACGAACGGAGTGGCTAGCAGCGTTCCATTCTGGATGACCCGTAGTTGTCCACCCTGCAAACAAACAAAGAGCCGGCCGTCCGGAGCAAACTCCATGGCCGTGGGGCTGCTTCCTACGTTCGTCCCGTACTGGGTTTCCGTGAAACCGGCGGGAAGAGTTGCGGCGTGAAGCGAGAGTCCGCTGAGAAAAACGACGAGCGTGATACAACTGGTGAGTCGACCAAAGAACCGCAACCATCCCGCGACCTGAAAGAGCTCTGGCTTCGTTTCCCTTGCACTTCCTTCAGCAGCGCCGGCATTTTTCATGATCGATGTCCCTTCTACCCTCGGATTTTCCCCCTGAGAATGAAGCACTTTGTGCGCCGATATCCAGCGCGCAGAAGAAGTGAATCACCTCCTGAAAGACCAGCCCCGCCGACTCAAGACGTACGCTTTGTCGACCTGCCGATGAGACTTCCTAGCTGGACAATTGCCGCTTCCGGCCCGCGATGCCGATGACCGCCAGAGCCGCTGTGATTGAGAGAAATAGAAAGGGCGTCCGCGGCGGCAGAAGCGGTCCCGTCGCTCCCATAAAGTCGATCGCCCCCAGATGGTTCGCCGGCCCGAGATACCAGAGGAGAAGATAGAGGACCTCGAACAATTTGCTGCTTCCGCTCCAGACTCCCAAGGCGAGGGCCATGGTAGGAATAAAAAGCGCGCCGGCAGCCCACGCGATCAAGCCCAACTGGTCACCCGCCACCAGCAAACGAATGCCGGTGCCGCCTCCGCTCAGGAGGGCAATGATCACGCCTGCCAGCCAACAGGCCGGCAACTGACGGCGAAGAGGATGCGCCGTGGAAAAGACAAGTTGATCAGTTCGCAGCCGCGTCTCACGCGTCCCCATCGCGCTCCAGAGGGTAAGAGGCCAGATCCAGGCCGCGACCAGAAACCCGCGTGACACCGCCACGGGGGTGAAAAGGCCGGCCGCGAACAAGCCAGCCGCCACGAGATACCACCAAAGGCTGACGCCGTGCAGCGCGAGGCGCAGTTCCGCCAGGACCATGAAGAAAAAACTAAAACGAGGCGGCTTCGCCAGGGGATGGAGAATCGCACTCGACGCCAGGTCAGGAACAATGCGGTCTTCAATCACTTCAGTTGGTGACGTCTCCTTGACCGCCTTTGACGTGCGTCTCGAACCTTCGCGTGCAGGATCGAACCGCCGAAAAAAGAAGGCGGCCAATAAAGCCAGACCCAGACCAACCCCCAGCCACCAAAGCCGGCTGACAATGATCTCCCGGGTCCAGGCCAGGCCTTCCCACCGAAAGGTCGTCAGGTCCCAGAATTGACCTGAGGTCTTGACGTTGATTCCCATGCTCAAGCCGTTCTTACCCGAACCAGGAAAAGCCGCCTCACACGCGGCGGAGATGGAAGGGACGATCACTCCCATCCCGAAAAGATCGTAATAGGCGCCGTGGCCAGCGTTGCCAATACGAGAACTCAGCGCGGTCACCCAAAGAAAAAAATAAACGACGTTCCCGAGGCCGCCGCGGAGCCAGGGAATGGCTTCAAAAAGGATGGCCAGTCCCGCTACGACTAGCATCACCGGCAGTGAGATGAAGACAAGCGGAGCCAGGATCTGCCCGAGATGGAGAGTAAGATCCTCGCGGCGGACAAACTGCATCGCGACCGCAGCCATTCCCATGATTGCTACCATGACTGAAAGTACGGCGAAGTTACTGATGGTTTTGCCGATAGTGTAACTAGCTTTGCTCAAGGTCGTGGTGGCCAGGATCTGTCCCACACCGGTCTGGATATCCCGGTCGACGGCGTTCTTCACCAGGTAGAAACCGGCGAGCGATAGGAAGGGGGAGATCAAAAGCGCCATCAGGCTGCCGAGGTAGGCCGAATTGTAGAGACCGCGGTGACCGCCCATCTGCATCGTGGAGTAGGAGGAATGGTTCGGCGGAACGAGGAAATAGCCGAAATAGAGAGTCACGATCAGAGTGATGAGAAAGCCGTAACTGCGGGTCCGCTGGAGGAAGTCAGCTCGCGCCAGATGGTAAAGCGCGCGGATGATTTTCACTTGGTGTCTTCCTTCTTGCCGGAGATCCAGTACAGATAGGCGTCCTCCAGGGTGGGCGTTTGAGGAATAGCTTCAGCGCCGGGAGCTTCATCGGCCACGATTCGCAAATGCACTCCATCGCTCCGATGCATCGTGCTACTCGTTAGGTGTTGTTGCCGCAAGGCCGGTAAAGCTTCGCTCGGAACTATCCTTTCCCAAACCTTGCCATCGACTGATTGAAGTAACTCTTCCGGCGCAGCACAGGTAATAAGCCGGCCCCGCGCGATCAGGGCAATCTTCGTCGCGCACGCTTCCACGTCCGAGACAATGTGCGTCGAAAGCATCACGATGCGCGCGCCCGATAATTCCGAAAGCAGATTACGAAACCGGACGCGTTCCTCCGGGTCCAGACCGGCGGTCGGCTCATCGACAATCAGCAACTCGGGATCGTTCAGGAGGGCCTGGGCAATACCTACTCGCTGTCTCATTCCGCCGGAGTAACTGCTCAGGGGGCGTTTCTGCGCCTCCACGAGGTTAACCACCTGGAGCAATTCGTGAATGCGGGTCCGCGCCGTTTTCCGATCGAGACCTTTCGCCGCAGCCAGGTATTCCAGAAACTCGATGGCATTGAGGTTCGGATACACCCCGAAATCCTGCGGGAGATAACCGAGCAGGGCGCGCAGACGATTGGGGGACCGGACGATGTTGGTTTCGTTCCATGTCACTGTGCCGCTGGTGGGTTTTGTGATCGTCGCCAGAATGCGCATGAGGGTGGATTTGCCGGCGCCGTTCGGTCCGAGCAAACCCAGAATTCCTGACCCAACCTCGAGAGAGAAATCCTTCAGACCCCAGACCTTGCCTGAATAGAGCTTGCTGACACCTTCGAGCGATAGCTTCATCTGTTTCCTACTGCGGCGGCGGGTCGATAGCGGTAAGGCCGTATAAGTCTTCCGAAGCGAAGAAAGTGTAATCGCGCTGCGCCCTCTTCAAAGCCTCATCTCCGAGATCCACTACCATGTGCCCAAGCGCGCGGCGGACTTGGACGCGCTGTTCTTTCGGCAGTTGCTGCTGGTCGGCAAACTCAAGCCACCTCACCGAGCAATCGATCACCCACGGGTACCACAAATATTTTATCAGGCGCCGGCCCGCGCCTTCCTTCCCGTCGAAGCGCGTATACTGCGCGAGAAACTCGCCGCCGTTTACAGGAAAAGACAAGTCACGCCGCGCGAATAAAGAGAGCTGTCTCGGAATCTCCTGGAGCATCGCCGGTGGAATGGAAAAGCCCGGCAACGTTTTCTGCGTTTGCAGGAGCTCGGCAAAAATCTGGATCGTTAAGCCATCATAAATCTCCAGCGTATCCTCGCCGGTCCCGCGCCAGCCTGGTGGCTCTCCTTTCGGATCGAAATGATCGACCAGCCATTGCGCTGTCTGCCTGATTAACTGGTCGCGCCTTTCCGCCCCGCCTTCCCATGGCAAGTTCGCCTCACGCGCTTGTAACAAGGCCAGCAAAGCTAGCATAGTCGAGTAAAGATGATGTTTGTCGGGATCCTTCTGGGTCGGGAGCATGTTCCATCCGCCGCTATTGGTCGGATGGTATTCTTTCAAGATTTCCTGCACGTACTGGTAGTGCTGCAAAACCGTTTCACGTTGGCCGCCTTCGAGCAGATCGGGCCTGGCAAGCACCGCTCCCAAGGTGGCCGCGATCCAGAGCACCGGTGTTGATTTGTCGTGCTCCGCGCCATCGAGATCGATCCAGCGATAGCGCCGGTGAGGTTCGCTTATTTCCAGCGCCGGAGCGAAAGGGACTTCGAGCGCTGGAAGAAACTCGCGTTGCGCATCTCTGTGATCCGGCATCCGGTAAATGCCGAAGAGCGCTTGGGAATGAGCCCAAATTTCCGAGGTGTGGGTCACGTTCGGAGGCGCCGCCGAGATCCATCCATCCTGAAGTCGAGCGCGGAAAACTCCGAGAAGCTCCCCTCGCAGCCTGGCCGCGGTCTGGCGAATTTCGGCATCGGAGTGAACGCGGCGGAAGACCGATAGCTCATGCCGGTCGAGGCTGGTGCGAATCGCTTCCCCCAGAGGAACATTCAAGCCGGCATCTGCTACTGCCGCGTAAATCAGGCCGGCCGCCACCGTCAGGCCAACGATCGACGCTCCAAGGCGGATCCTTTGCCGGATCTGGCGTTGACGTTCGCGCTGACGCAGTTCGTCAAACGGCACGCTGATAATTCCGGCGATGAGTTTTAGCAGTGCGTTGCGCTTGCCATCACGCGCGTCGGCCGCGATCGGTTCGGCTGGTTCATGGGAGATTTCGCCGTCCCGATCCAATTGGAAACGGGCCGCCATGGGCAAGCATTCCAGGAGACCGGAATCCGCTGGCGCGTTCGGTTCGCCATCGACGATCAGGCAGAAGACGCGGTCTTCGCGACCCATGCTCTTATAGAGCTTGACCTCTTCGTTGACCCACCTTGAAGCCGCGGCGCGCGGAGAACAGATAAGCACGAGCGCGCGGGAGAGGCGCAACGCCCCTTCAATATTCCCGCCTAAACTCGAGGAGCTCGCCAGTTCCTCGCGATCGCGAAAGACGGGAAAGATTCGTTTTGGGACCGCGCCCTCGGGCTTAGCTGCGCGGACGAGCCGGGAGGGCACACGATAAGTTTCCAGGGCCGCATGCAGCCAGTCGCCCCATTTCGCGTCAGCATGGCTATAGCTAATGAAAGCCCAATACTTAAAATCCTCGTTCTCCAAGGTTCTCCTTTAACAAACGAACGCTTCGCCAACCACCGCTCTTTTCAGAGTCAACCTGGCGAGCTGCAGCCGCCAGGGAGCGGCGCTTCAAACCGCCTCTCTTGTTAGATTGCATCGCGCAAGACAAGACTTCACCTTGATGCCATGAAGCTCTACCTGCTCCGGCATGGAAAGGCGGATTGGCCGGATTGGACCCAGCCCGACGACGAACGGCCGCTTACGCCCGAAGGCAAAAAAGAAGTCGCGGCTGTGGCGAAACTCCTGGCTCGTCTCGAAATTGCACCCATCATCTTCACCAGTCCCCTCCCGCGCGCCCGGCAGACCGCTGAAATTGCCGGCAAATATTTGAGAGTCGCGGTCCGCGAAGAGCCCCTCCTGCGCCCCGGCTTCGATGCCGCGCGCTTGCGGAAGATGTTGAAGAACTTTTCGGGCAAGAGCCTCATGGTAGTCGGACACGAGCCCGACTTTACCCGCACGATTTTTCAGCTGACCGGAGGCAGGACCAAATTGTCCAAAACCGGCGTCGCCCTGGTGGAACTTGAGGCCGATTCGATAAAGGGGGAGTTGCGCTGGCTCGTTCCGCCAAAATTCGCGAAAGAGTAATGCGCCCAACGTCTCTTCGCGGATGGACGCCGATCGTTCTTTTGCTTCTCGCCGGCCTTCTCCCGGCCACCATCCTTTCCGAGCCGACGTCCCCGCCAGCGGAACGCCACGTCGTCGTGATCGTTTGGGACGGTATGCGCCCGGACTTTGTAACGGAGCGCAACACTCCCACGCTTTGGAAGCTCGCTCGCGAGGGCGTGACCTTTCGCCATCATCACTCGGTCTATCCCACCGCCACCAACGTCAACGGGGCCGCGATCGCCACGGGGGTCTATCCGAACCGAAACAGTCTGCTCGCGAACCGCGAGTATCGTCCGCAAATCAATCCTCGAGAGGCCTTCGAGAATGGCACACCAGCCATCATCAAGAAAGGAGATGAAGTCACCGGTGGAAAGTATCTGACCTCGCCGACGATTGCTGAAATTGTTCGCGCTGCTGGCCTGCGCGTAGCAATCGCCGGGACGAAATCGGTCACCCTGCTGCATGATCGTCAGGCCGAATGGACCGTGGGCGCGGCAAAAGATTCCGTCACCAGATTCGCGGCTGCGCCGATGCCGGGGAGCGTGCGCGAAGAAACTGTGCGCCTGCTCGGGCCGCTTCGGACTGAAACGACCAACACCAGCGAACAGCGCAACATTTATGCGACCCGGGCGCTGACCGAGATCCTTTGGCGCGACGGCGTACCTGAGTTCTCACTCTTGTGGCTGAGCGAACCCGATCTTTCTCAACACGAAGATTCCCCGGGCGCCGAATCTACCATTGCCGCCATCCAAGGCTCCGATCGCAATCTCGCTCTCATCCTTACGGCTCTTTCGAAGAAGAATGCGCTGGAAACAACGGACGTCCTCGTCGTTTCCGATCACGGTTTTTCTACCATTGAACGCACCATCGATGTCGCGGCCGTCTTGCGTGCGGCCGGATTCGACGCGGTGACCGCCTTCGGAGAAACGCCGAAAGCAGGCCAAGTCATGGTCGTCGGAAATGGCGGCACCATTCTGTTCTACGTGATCGAGCATGATCCTTCTGTCATCGCCCGCCTGGTGGAATGGCTGGAGCACTCCGATTTCGCCGGAGTAATTTTCGCGCGCGAAAAACGCGAAGGCACTTTTCCATTCGATTCCGTTCGCGCGAATACGGCCGATGGGCCCGACGTGATGGTGGCGACGCGCTGGAACGCGAAGCCGAACCGCTTCGGTGTGCCCGGCCAGATCATGGCGGATTCACGGAGCGGCACCGACAAAGGCAGCCACGTTACTTTGAGCGAGTTCGACGTTCATAACACCTTGATCGCGGCCGGTCCCGATTTCCGGCACGGATTGATGAACGAGGCGCCAAGCAACAACGTCGATCTTGCCCCGACCGTCTTGCATTTGCTGGGACTGGAAGCGCCGGTCAAATTCGACGGCCGCGTCTTATCGGAAGCATTGAAAGAGGCGAATTCCGCCACGGTGAAGGCCGCGACTGAAAGGTCGGAAAGTCGACGCAAATTTTCCGGCGGGGAATGGCGGCAGCACTTGCACACTTCGCGTGTGGGCGACAGGACGTACGTCGATGAAGGCAATGGCGCCTTCGAGACGCATTGAGTTCAATCCGCTATTGGCGATTGCAAAAACCCAATAGTGATGGTTGGTCCAGCGACGAGCCTTGAGTTTGTCATCCCGAGTCGCGGAGACGGCGAGGGACCTCACAGTTGCAATGCCGGTTTGCTTGCGCCCCCATAGCGTCGATAAAGAGACGCTCGGTCCTTCGCGGAAGCGTGCGAGTAATAGTCGTGAGGTCGGCGCTCCTCCCATGGTCGCGGTTCCCATCTCTCCGGCTCGGGATGACAGCTTGTAAAATTTGTCGCTTGAGTAAGGGCGCTTGGCGCAAACTGATTTGGACTCCTGCTCGTGATCGTTGTCGTCTACGAGGGGAAAGCAGAGTAATGCGTGCATCCCCGTCGATTGAACACTTAACCGTCTAACGTGCCCCACCGACACCGTCGCCACGGAAAAGGCCCGGAGCTTCGCGCCAGGCACGGAGACTTTATTCATGTGGCGGGCGAGCCAATCGCCTTCGCGGCAGAAATCGACAGGGTGGTGAGTAACATCGATCACTTCTGGATCACGATTCGTGTCGGCCCAGCCGGCCCTCTGCGCATAGCACTGAGCACTCATTCCCGACAAAACGCCGCCGCGGGGTTCGATCCGCGAGTGAGAGTCGGCATCCTGGCGTCGAAATGGGCGGAACTGCCGGCGGCGGGATTGTTGACCTGCCCCGGTTTGGATTATCGCGAGATCGAAGCCGCCACGCCGGTGAACTACCTCGAGTACGAACGGCCTGCGCTGGAAGCGTTGCTCGCGGAAAAGACAGGGCGCGCCAGTTTCATTGAGGCTTGGGGCGAGCTTTACGTTCGCAATCATCTCGGGATCCACCAGGTGCACAGCCGGCGCGCGAGTTGCAGCGTGCCCAAAGAATACCTGGGCCGCGACGGAGCTATTCGCTTCTACTTCCGCGAGGCCAGCACGGAAATGCTGCTCTTCAAATACTGCGGTCAGCCATGATTTCAGCCTCGAAAACCAGTCTTGCAGTGTCAGGGAAAATGACGAGCGTTGATGGGCTGAACCGCGCCTCTTCCCAGAAGGACAGCGGCTCTCGCGGAATCGAATTCTCTCACCGGCACCATTCCTTTGAAGCTGCTCCGCCTCTTTTTTCCTTCCAAAAACGGCAGCTCGCGGCCGGGCGCTGATCGTTTCGACGTTTACCGCCGGCGAGCGCTCCATTTTTCCAGCGATCACGCGGGGCCGAACTTAAACGTCTGGTCGCCCGCCGATGCCGAAGGTTCCGTCGATGGAGCCGCGCGCCTGGCTTCGGGGATGTTGCGAAACAGCGGCCGGCTCCGGCGCCGTTTTCCCGCGGCGATTTCCGAGGGTGAAGAGGGCTCGTACTGCGAGTGGCTTTGCACCAGCGCCGCCGTGAAACTTGGGCTCTCGCACCGGGCCGTCGAAAACATTTCCACTGCCTTCCGAAGCGATCCGGGGAAGCGCGTGCTCGAACTTTATCTTCGTTCTCCCAAGATCCAGGCCCGCTTTCCGCATGGCTTGCTCCCGGTCGGACAAAAACCGTTTGTGAAATGGCTGCTCCGCGAGGGCCGGGCCAAACACAACCTGAGTGCCGCGGAAATTCTCTGGTTTCTGCATGAGACCGCCGAACAGGTGCCGCAGATGGTGCTTAAGACCTGGCTGATAAATCTCTCCTGGCAGAAGCGTTTCCCGGCCGGTCCCACCTCGGCGGGGAAACAGGATTTCCTCCGCGGGCTGCGCCAGGAATTTCCGGGTTATTCGGCGTTCGCCTCCAAGCACGCACTCGATGCAGTGGTCCCAGCGGCGGAAGAAATGCTCCTGCACCAGGGCTCCAATGGCGCCTCATCCAATGGAAAAGGAGAGTCTCCGCGCGGCGTAAATATTCTCAGCCATTTCAGTTATCCATCCGGAATCCAACAAGCGGCGCTCTTCACAAAACGCGCGCTGGAAACCGCGGAGTTCCGCGTCTCTTGTCGCGATGTTTCGGCCTTTCCTTGTTTCGACGTGGAAGACCGCGCGCCCTTTCTCGGCCTGGAAGTTTTCCCGGTCACCATCATCAACGTCTCACCTCAGCCGTACTTTTCCGTCGCTTATGAGCGAGGCGGTTTGCTCCGCCGTTCCGGGGTTTACCGGATCGCCTATTGGGCATGGGAACTCGATTCAATCCCGGAAGAATGGGTCGAGCTCACCCCGCTGCTCGATGCCATCTGGGCGCCCACAGAATTTGTGGCGGACGCTTTCCGGCAACGCATGCCGCTGCCGGTGCATGAGGTCCTGCCCGGCGTGGAGCTGAGCGAAATCGAAACCGTGGCGAAAACCGATCTCGGTATTCCTGCGTCAAACTATGTTTTCCTTTTCATGTTCGACATGTGCAGCCAAATGGTGCGCAAGAACCCGCTCGCGTTGATCCAGGCGTTTCGCGCGGCGTTCAGCCCTTCAGACAAGGCGACGCTCGTGATCAAGGTTAGCCGCGGCCGATCCCATCCAGAGGCTTTCGCCGCGCTGGAGCAGGCGGCGCGTGAAGCGGGAGTGATCGTCGTGGACGAAGTGCTTTCACGCGCCCGCGCCTATGGTTTCATTCAAATGTGCGACTGCTTCGTTTCGTTGCATCGCGCAGAGGGTTTCGGCCTTTGTTTGGCGGAGGCGATGTTGATGGGCAAGGCGGTGGTGGCGACGAACTACTCCGGAAATCTGGCCTTCATGCATTCGAAAAACAGCCTGCTGGTGGATTACACGCTGACGGAAATTGCCGACGACAATCCGATCTACAAGGAAGGAAACCACTGGGCCGAGCCGTCGATCGAGCACGCGGCTGCGCTGATGCGGCGATGCTACGATAACCCAGCCGAAGCCGCCGCTCTGGGAGCGGTGGGGCAGGCAGAGGTAAAACAGAAACTGTCGCTGAAAGCAGCCGGCCAACGCATGGCCGAGCAACTGGCTAAAGTTCCGGCCTTCGCGGGTCGATCACACGGCCTGCCGGCCGAACAACTCATTCACCTTTCCCGATAGAGATAGATCGAAGTCCCGAAGACGGCTTCCGGTTTTCGATCCCGATAGGCGGCAAAGAGGTTTTGGCGTTGCGTCCCAGGCAACTCCGCAGTCCCGGGAACAGTCGAACCGTTGAGAAAGCTTGCCCCAATCGCCACGTATTTGGTTCGGACGGGATCTTTCTGGCGCGGCGGACAGATATCGAAGTAATCCACTCCGAAGAAGCGAAAGGTAAGCCAGCCCGCCGACGTAGCGCCGCTCACGCGCGTTTCGCCGTGGGCCAGCAAGTAGGCGGCGGCGGCTTTGACGTCGTCGCCCCACTCCACGTTGGAATCGGAGAGCAGCTTCCAGGCTGGTTGGCTGCCTCGAAGCTGGTTCACATAAGAAACGTAGTCGGGATACACGCGCACGGTTTCGAATCCCATCGCGGCGATGAGAAGCGCTACGAGAATTGCGGCGAGGGATCTCCACTTCGTCACGCGCAGCAACCGCTCCAGGAACAAAGCCGCCAGGACGAAGAGGAATGGAAAGACCGGTAGAAAATGGCGGATCCCGATATTGATCCCGCTCGTCAGTGCGATCGCTGTGTAAAGGACCACCGGTCCCACGACGAAGAGGAGTGCGCCTTCGCGTCTAGCGGCGAAGCGCCAGGAACCCCAAAGCAATGCGGCAAGCGCGAGGACCAGGAACGCGAGCGTCGTCTTCAGCGCGAACACGACCGGAAAATAATACCACCAACCTGTATCGCGATACTGCCCGAGGAGGAAGCCGGCGTGGCCGGCGTGATTGTGAATCACCACGTTGTAGATCCCGAACAAAAAATAGTTCGGAAAGAAAACAGAAAAGGCGCGAATTCCGTTCATAACCAACTCGGTGTATTGCGGCGTCTGAGTTTTGATCCATGCAATGTCGGCTGGGACGATTGGCTGACGTTGAAAGCGATAGACCAGATTGATTGCCGCAAGAGCAATCAAACCCGCGAGAAGCGCGTGCCGTGCGACCTCTCCGCGCGTCAGTCCGCGGGATGGCGCACGCAGAATCCACGTGCTCATTGCGACGGCGAAGAGAGGGACCACAATGACGAGCGAGAACTTCGTCACCAGCGCGACGCCAGTTACCAGACCCAGGACCAGAGCAGCACGAAGCGATGGCAAACGGTGATAACGGTAAAGAGCGAGAACAAACAAGAGGTAGGCGAGCGCCGCCGGCAGATCGGTATGAATGACGCGCCCATGCGCCAGGATGTTTGGCTCGAGAATGTAGAGAATCACTGCCAGCACCCCGGCCCGCGGGTTTCCTAGCTCTTTCGTGAAGACGAAAATGAGCCAGCCCAGGACCAGCGTGAGCACAATCATCGGCACCCGGGTCCAAAACGAGATTGCTTCGAACGCGATGGGATTCGCTGCCCAAAAGTTTGCGAAGGCGTCGCCGGTGCGCGCGTAAAAATCGGCATTGTCAGCCGACGCCAGGGGCGGTTCGTTCGGTTGGAGAAACAACAGGGATAGCGCCGCCCACATCTTCACCAGTGGCGGGTGCTCGTTATTCAGCGTGTAGTTCCCCGCGACCAGATGATAGTAACCCGCCGGAATGTGGGCGATTTCATCGATAGTGATGCTCTTGCGCTGGATCGTCGTCAGAAGATTGACGGCCATGACCGCCAGCAGCGCGGCGACGATCAATTCCGGCCCACGCCCTTGAACGAAGCGCCGAGGCACCTGCAAGATCGCGCTCTTGCCTCCTCTTGTCTTAAACATCTCCGTGGCTAAATCTGGATTCTTTGACGGCGACGATTCGCTCTAACGACGTCCATTCACATCGGGACCCGCCGGCGATCTTCGCCGTATTCTGGCCGTTCGTCTATTGCTTCCCCCTTTCGGGTTGCGCACGCGTCCAGCGTGCTGGCGAAGCCGTTACGGTTCGCGAACTTTTCGGGAAGATCGTTTCGGCGAGACGCCGAAACCAACACGCGAGACGCGTGCGCTACCCAGATTCAGAACCAAGCTTTATAGAAGCCGGCCCGTTTCGGTGGTGGGGGACTTGGCCGAGGCCGACTGAAATTTTTCGAGCGGCTTGACCAGATTCCCGGGCAACGGCCGTACGCGATCGTAGATTCGGTCGGCGATCGGTTTCGCGATGAGGTAACCGGCCGAAAACATTTCCATCCGCGCATCCAGGTTATCGATGTAGTTGAGCGCCATTGCTTCCGGCGTCTTTGGACTGACCGGCGAGCCGAACTGCGCTTCGCCGTGATGGGCGCCGATCAAATGCAACAGGTGCATCCGGACATCTTCCGAAGCCGGTGAGAGCGCGCTCCAGGCGCGCGCATTTTCTTCCGTGAGAACCTTGCGCCAGAGTGAATTAACTAGTTCGAGCCCGATCGAGATGTGTCCCATCAACTCTCCGCGCTCATCGTAGCCCATGGTAAATCCCGTCTCCGGGAGATGGTTTTCCCAAAGCTTCCCGGAATCGTGAAACAAAATGCCGGCGATGAGCAGATCGAGGTTCAGTTCCGGATAGAGCGGTGCGATTTCCATTGCGACCCGCATCATTTGCGCGGTGTGCTCCACCAGCCCGCCGCGGCGCGCGTGATGGTAGGAACGCGCGCCAGCCGTGCGGCGGAAACGATCGCCGTGTTCGCTCAGGAATCCTTCGCCCAGCGCCCGCAGGCGGGGGTCGCCGATCGCCCGGGTCCGCTCGCCGATGTAATCCCAGTCGGTGGATTGCTTCGCGCGCAGCTCGGGCGGCCCTTGCAAGAGTTCGGACCTTTCCTGCGCGTTGAGATGGCGGACCTTCCACTTCCGCGCGTCGAGACCGAATTGCTGGTGTTGCAAAAACTCTCCGCTCAGTTCGACGAAGTCCGAGGCCTTGAGCGAATCGCATGCTTTGTATTCCGGATGATCGCTCCAGACGCGCAGCGTCATGCGATCGGCCGCGTCGGCCAGGCTCAGCTCGCAATACGGTTTTTGCTCACGCGTCACTTTGGCCGCTGCGCCTTCGACCTGCACATGGACGCGCGCTTCCACCACCGCCCCGTTTTGCGCGTGGCGGCGAATCTCCGTGAGAGTCAGCAAATTCATTTCAAAGAATTTGGCTGCTCCGCTGCTCTCGGGGAAGAAACAGCGCTTATTTCCCCGCCTCGATCGCGCCGCACGCAATGCGCGCGCCGGAGTTGCCGGAAGGATCCGTTTTCAGATCGTCATCTTTCTCATGAACGACGACCGATTTGCCGATGATCGAATCCGCGCCGCTCAAGCTCATCTTCCCTTTCCAATCGAGATGCGCTTTGCCGGAAGCATCGGCTTCGATGTTGCCAAGGTCGCCGGCGTGACGGTCGGCCGTCGCCGGTCCGCCATGATGTCCATGCGTCGGATTGAAATGAGCGCCGGCAGAGGCTGCGTCGGGCGCGGAGCAATCGCCTTTCTCATGAATGTGAAATCCGTGTTTGCCCGGTTTCAGTCCGGTGATGTCAGCAACGACTTGCACGTCATCGCCAGTTTTCGTGAACGTCACAGTGCCCGTGACCTGGCTGCCCGACTTCGACTCTAGCTTGGCCGTCGCTTTTGTCACATCTTGCGCGTGCGCCACCACCGCAAGAGCGCACAGCATTCCCAGCGAAATAATTATCGTTTTCATGACCTGAACGTACCGCCGCAGACGGCGAAATGAAACAATTAATCGATCAGCCGCTGCTCGATGCCCGAGTAAGCATCGATCCGCCGGTCGCGCAGGAAAGGCCAATGCGTTCGGTGTTCGTCCACGCGATTCCAGTCGATCTCGGCCAGGACGATTTCCTCACGATCGACGCTGCCTTTCGCGATAATTTCGCCGCTGGGCGCCACCACGAAACTTTGGCCCCAGAACTCGATCCCGGCTCCTCCAGCCGGCGCTTCGTGGCCTACGCGATTCACCGCGGCGACGAAACACCCATTCGCGATGGCGTGACTGCGCTGCATCGTTTCCCAGGCGGAATACTGCGCGGCGCCATATTTTTCCTTCTCGGCTGGATGCCAGCCGATGGCTGTCGGATAAAATAAAATCTGCGCGCCCCGGAGCGCCGTCAGCCGCGCCGCTTCCGGATACCACTGATCCCAGCAAACGCAGACGCCGATTTTTCCATGCGCCGTGGGCCACGCCTGAAAACCTAGGTCACCTGGCGTGAAGTAAAATTTCTCGTAATACGACGGATCATCCGGGATGTGCATCTTGCGATACTTGCCGAGGTATTGTCCGTCCGCGTCGATGATCGCCGCCGTATTGTGGTAAACGCCCGCCGTGCGTTTTTCGAAGAGCGACGCGACGATCACCACACCAGTCTCGCGCGCGATCGTCTCCAGCTCGGCCGTCGTCGGCCCCGGAATCTCTTCCGCCAGAGCAAAATTCGCGTGGTCTTCCGACTGGCAAAAATATTGGGAGCGAAACAACTCCGGCAGGCAAACGATCTGCGCGCCTTGTTTCGCCGCCTCGCGAATCCGCGCGATCGCTTTCGCCAGATTTGCAGCGGGGTCGGCCCCGCACTGCATTTGGATCAGGGCGATTTGCGTTTTGTCGGGCGCTGTCATTGGTCACATAGGACCCATGGGACTTATACGACCGATCCTGGCGATGCGACCGACTGTTACTTCACCGAATCAGCCGGGACGATCTTGATGCTTTCTACATTCACCCGCTTCTCCGGACGATCGCCAGGCAGAGTCTTCGTGGTGGCAATTTTCTCCAGCACGTCGTCGCCTTTGATCAATTTGCCGAAAGCGGTGTATTGGCCGTCGAGAGATTTCGGCGCGCCGTGGCAGATAAAAAACTGACTGCCGGCCGAGTTGGGATCCTGCGAACGCGCCATTGAAAGCACGCCGCGTTCATGGGATTTCTTGTTAAACTCCGCGTCAATCTTGTACCCGGGATCGCCGGTTCCCCATGCCGACTTTTTGTTCTCGTCCTTGGTCAGCGGATCGCCGCCCTGGATCATGAATCCCTTGATCACGCGATGGAAGGCGGTGCCGTCATAGAAACCGGCTCTGGCCAACTTCTTGAAATTCTCGACCGTCTTGGGCGCGACATCTGGCCAGAATTCGGCCACCATTTCGCCTTCGCTGGTCTTGATTACGGCTACTTCTTTTATGTTGGTGTCATTCATCGGAGTTGGTTCTTTCTTTTCTTCGCCGCGGATTTCCGCGGCGCCGATCGCCAAACCCACCAGGGTGCAAAGCAAGATCAGTTTCATGTGTGACCAGTGACACGAAGAAGAAGGCGTGTCACGTGGCAAAGTGACGAGTTATTTCTGGTGATATTCCTGCAGCGTTTTCACGCGCAGGCTGCTGCGTTGAAGCGAATGAATCCCGTTCGCGCTCGCTTGCGCCGCCCGGATCGTTGTCATGATCGGAATTTTTTGCGCGAGCGATGCGTTCCGAATCGAGACCTCATCCTGCCGGGGAATCTTGCCACTGGGCGTGTTGATGATGAAATGGATCTCTCCGTTCTTGACCAGGTCGAGGACGTTGGGCCGACCGTGACCCAATTTCGCGACGCCGGTTGCCTGAATCCCTGCGGCGACCAGGGTAGCGTGCGTCCCACTAGTGGCGATGATGCTGAAACCAAGTTTCACGAATTCCCGCACCACCGGAATGATGCTTTCCTTGTCGGCGTCCTTCACGCTGACAAATACGTTGCCGCCCTTCGGCAACGGCGGCGGCGCAGCCATCTGGGATTTCGCGTAGGCCAGGCCGAGATCGGCATCGATGCCCATCACTTCGCCGGTCGATTTCATTTCCGGTCCCAGAGCGATATCGAGTCCCTGGTAACGCAAGAATGGGAAGACCGCCTCTTTCACCGAAAAATGTTTCGGGATGATCTCGCTCGTGAAGCCGAGTTCACGGAGCGTCGTTTTCCCCGTCATGATCTTGGCGGCGTATTTCGCCAGTGGCACGCCGATCGCCTTGCTGACGAAGGGCACCGTCCGTGAGGCCCGCGGATTCACTTCCAGGACGTAAACGTCTTCGCCCTTCACCGCGAACTGGACGTTCATCAGCCCGCACACATCCAACTCGCGGGCCATTGCCTTCGTCGCGGCCGCAGTTTCCTCAAGGACCGCCGCCGAAAGTGAGAACGTGGGAATGACACACGCGCTGTCGCCGCTATGAATGCCGGCCTGCTCGATGTGCTCCATGATCGCGCCGATCACGATCGTCTCTCCATCCGAAATGCAATCGACGTCCACTTCGATCGCATCTTCCAGAAATCGATCCACCAGCACCGGCCGATTCGGGCTCACGTCGATCGCGTTCCGCATGTAGCGCCCGAGATCTTCGACATTATAGACCAGCTCCATCGCGCGCCCGCCCAGGACAAACGACGGCCTAACGAGTACAGGAAAACCGATTCTTTCCGCAATCGAAACCGCTTCCTCGGTGCTGACCGCGGAGCCGCTGGGAGTTTGCCGCAAGCCAAGTTTATCGAGCATCGCGGCGAATAGTTTCCGGTCCTCCGCCATCTCGATGCTTCCTGGTTGGGTGCCGATGATCGGCACGCCAGCCGCTCTCAAACCCTCCGCCAGATTCAGCGGCGTCTGCCCGCCGAACTGCACGATCACGCCTTCAGGCAACTCCTGGTCGTAAATGTTGAGCACGTCCTCGAGGGTGAGCGGCTCGAAATAAAGTTTATCGCTCGTGTCGTAATCGGTCGAAACGGTCTCGGGGTTCGAGTTGACCATGATCGTTTCGAATCCAAGATCGCGCAGCGCGAAGGCCGCGTGCACGCAGCAGTAATCGAATTCAATCCCCTGGCCGACGCGGTTCGGTCCGCCGCCGAGAATCATGATCTTGGGCTTGTCGGTGCGGCGCATCTCATTCTCCGTCCCGTAGGTGGAATAGTAATACGGAGTGAACGCTTCGAACTCCGCCGCGCACGTATCCACCAGCCGGTAGGTTGGGACCACGCCGGCGGCTTTTCGCTCCGCGCGAATTTCCGATTCAGAAACCCCGCGCGCGACGGCGAGCTGCCGATCGGAAAAGCCTAGCTTTTTTAGCCGGCGCAATTCCGCTGGCGGCACGGGCAGGATGCCTGTGCTACGAGCCAGATTTCCCGCTTCCTCCACGATCTGTCGCACGTTGTGCAAAAACCATGGGTCGATCTTGGTTAAGTCGAAGACGTCCTCTATCGACATGCCGTCCTGGAATGCCTGCGCGATGTGGAAAATGCGTTCGGCGTTTGGGACCGCGAGCTTCAAACGCAACGTCTCGGGATCGACCCGCTTCTCGTTCCCGTCTCCGCACAAACCGAAGCGCTTGATCTCGAGGGACCGCAGCGCCTTTTGCAGCGCTTCCTTAAAGGTGCGGCCAATCGCCATCGCCTCGCCCACGCTTTTCATTTGCGTCGTGAGCGTGGCGTCGGCCTGGGGAAATTTCTCGAAGGTGAACCGGGGGATTTTTACCACGCAATAATCGATCGTCGGTTCAAAACTCGCGGGCGTTTCGCGCGTGATGTCGTTGCGAATTTCGTCCAGCGTGTAGCCTACGGCCAGCTTCGCCGCGATCTTCGCGATCGGGAAGCCGGTCGCCTTCGAAGCCAGCGCGCTCGACCGTGAAACGCGCGGATTCATTTCGATCACCACCATGCGGCCATTCCGCGGGTTCACCGCAAACTGGATATTCGAGCCGCCGGTCTCGACTCCGATCTCGCGGATCACGTCGAAGGACGCGTCGCGCATCATTTGAAATTCGCGATCCGAAAGCGTTTGCGCGGGCGCGACTGTAATCGAGTCCCCGGTGTGCACGCCCATGGGATCGAAATTTTCGATCGAGCAGATAACGACGCAGTTGTCCGCGCAATCGCGCATCACTTCCATCTCGAATTCCTTCCAGCCCACGAGCGACTCCTCGATCAACACTTCGGTGACCGGTGAGAGAGCGAGGCCGCGCTCGACGATTTCATCGAGCTCGTCCCGGTTGTAAGCAATGCCGCCGCCGGAGCCGCCGAGCGTGAATGCCGGCCGGATGATAAGCGGAAACTTGCCGATCGCATCCGCTATGTGGCTGGCATCGGCGATCGAATGCGCGATCCCGGAGCGCGGAACGTCGAGCCCGATCCGGAGCATCGCCTCCTTGAAAAGCTGGCGATCCTCGCCTTTCGCTATGGCCTGCGCGTTGGCGCCAATCAGTTTCACATTGTGCCGCGCCAAGGCGCCATTGCGGTTCAACTCCATCGCGACGTTCAAGGCGGTCTGGCCTCCCATCGTGGGCAGAATCGCCTCGGGTTTTTCGCGCTCGAGAATCGCTTCGATCACCTCCGCCGTGATCGGCTCGATGTAGGTGCGATCGGCGAATTCCGGGTCGGTCATGATCGTGGCCGGATTCGAATTCACGAGCACGACTTCATAGCCCTCTTCCCGCAACGCCTTGCAGGCTTGCACGCCGGAATAATCGAATTCACAACCCTGCCCGATCACAATCGGTCCGGAGCCAATCAACAGGATTTTTTTGAGGTCGTTATTCCGCGGCATTGGAGCGAGCGGACGATAGACGAAATCAGCCGAAGATCACGAGTTAAACGCGCGCGCATTCCGCGCCTCGCCTGAGGTGCAGGCCGGCTAAGCCGCGGCCAATGCCGCAGTCCGCTTCAGCGCGGCGACGCGCCATTCTTCCAGGCGCGAACTCACAACCAGAAGCGCCGCCGGACGGCCGCGATATTTCTTCGCGGTCTTCGTCACCATACCGTCGTGGACGAGATTTTGCAGCTTCTCGTAGGCGCGCAGACGGAGCATTTCGTCCCCGCCACTCGCGGCGTTCCGGGCGTGGAGATTCGCATAGATCAAGTCGTAGAGAGGCTTGAATTCGTACGAAACTTTCTGCGACAGGATCGCGCACAATTCTTCCGTCATGATGTCCGGAGTGCGGCGCGTGAATCCAGAATTGTTGCTCATCGTATGACCTAGGCCGCCTTCTTCTCCGAGGGAAGGCTCGGAAAACTGACGATCGGCGCAAACGAGGCATCGGGCTTGATGCCGGGAACCGCTTCGTAACTCAATTTCTTTGCGATTATTTCGCTCAACGCCACATCACAAAACCCCATGCCTGGCGTGGTTTCGATTAAGGGCCGGTGTCCCCGGATCAATTGCCGGACCCGTTGCCGGACAATATTGATCAGAAGCTGCTCGTTAGGGATGACGATGGTGGCGCTTTTGATAAGGGTGGGATGCATAGGTGTGAACGGACCTGGCCAGGTTGACTTTTTTCTCCTTATCAGCAGCCGAGCGGCTTCGAGGTTGAGCGAAGGAGCGGAAGATGACCGCAGCTACTATCGTTCGTTCCGGGGCTTAAGCAACCGATAGTAGCACAGGCAGAGATGCCTGTGAAACGTTACGCGACTTCCGCCATCCTTTGGCGGTCGAGATAAACTTTGCAGATGCCTTTGATCCGCGTCAGCACGTAGTAAATCGTCTGACTCCGCACTCTGACTAATTCGGCGCCGACGATGCGCGTGACAAAATCGCTCGGCAATTCGAGAACTTCCTGCGGCGTGCGTCCGTCCAGCCCCTTGCACAGGATCGCGGTCATCGCGCGAGTGAGTGTTTGCACTTCGGGTCCGAGCGTCATCCGAAAATGCGCTTTGCCTTCTTCATCCACCTGGAGATAGACGCCAACGGTATCGGCGCACTCCTCATCTTTTCGCACATCCTCGAGATTGAATTTCTCGCCGGCGCGGGGCTCCTGTTTCTTCGCGTTGTCCGCATACGAAACGAGCGTCTCGCGCCGCTCAATTTCCGGCAACGATTCAAACAGGTTGATGATTGCTTCCAGTTTCGGCGGATACATAGCCTCAATTCCTGCTCCTGATCATGATCTTACTCCTGATCTCGTGACGACGGATCGATCGATTGGATCAAGAGCAGGATCATGATCAGGAGCGGGAGTGCGGGTTACGCGCTCTTCTCGATCGGCGCGCCCACTTTGTTGCCCCACTCCGTCCATGAGCCGTCGTAGTTCCGCACGTTTTCGAGACCGAGCAGATAGGTGAGCACAAACCAGGTGTGACTCGAGCGTTCGCCGATGCGGCAATAGACCACGGTGTCCGTGCCGGGTTTAAGCCCGCATTGCTCGAGATAAATCTTGGCCAGCTCGCCGGCCGGCTTGAAAGTGCTGTCGTCGTTTGCGGCCGTTTTCCACGGAACGCTTTTCGCTCCGGGAATATGGCCGCCTCGCAAGACGCCTTCCTGCGGATATTCAGCCATGTGGGTAATCTCGCCTTTGAATTCGCCCGGCGAACGCACATCGATGAGGGGTCTGCCTGACTTGCTTTGCGCCAGCGCTTCATCGGCAAAAGCACGAATCTCCTGATCCAGCCGTTTCTGCGGCACGGGGTAATTCGTTTGCGGATATTTCGGAACTTCCCGCGTCATCGGGCGGCCATCCGCTTTCCATTTATCGCGACCGCCATTCAGGATCTTCACCTTCTCGTGCCCAAACAACCGAAAGGCCCAGAGCGCATAACAAGCCCACCAGTTCGCCTTATCGCCGTAGAAAATGCAGGTCGTGTCCGGCGTGATGCCATTGCGGCTGCAAAGCTCCGCGAATTTGTCAGGCGCGATGTAATCGCGGATCACCTGGTCCTGCAGATCGGAGCGCCAATCGATGTGCACCGCGCCGGGGATGTGCCCGGTATCATAGAGCAGGATGTCTTCGTTCGATTCAATGATGCGGACCCCATCGTCATTGAGATGTTTTTCGAGCCATTCCGCGTCCACCAGCGCCTCCGGATGCGCGTACTGTGTTGGGGAAGTTGTCATAATGCTGGAATCTCATCCGCATCCCGCCGGTCGCAACCGATTTGAACTTGGATGGACGGCTCGCGATGGTGGCCCCAAGTCCGAGCCAACCAGCGAAGCAAATGTCGGTTCCCGAATGCTGGCGGCAACTCGCGGCTCATCATTCCCGACTTGCCACTGAGGGAGATTTTGTGCATGGGTAGGGACCGCGTATGAGATTTTTTTTCGTCCTTGTGTCCGTGTGCGCGCTTTTCCTGGGGGCGTGTGCGGATCAGCCGCTGGTCTCAGATGAAGAATACAACGCCCACCACGGGCCGGCGGCGCCCGCGCCGGATCCTACGAGATATTTACCGGTGACGAGCGATCGACCGGCCGGCATGTAGATTTCACCCGATCACGGCTTGGCCTGGTCCGTCTTGCGTCTGTCGCTGGCCGCTTTGCGATCCTCTTCCGCTGTCTTGCGTTTCGCGTTAGCGGCCTCTTTCTTTTCCGCATCCTTCTTCGCCGCCGTCTCTGGGGTCATGATGTCGTAGCTGGCCAGGAGAGCTTTCTCTCCCGTCGTTCGGAAAAGAAACGCCTCCACTGCTTCTCCGTGCTCGAAGACGGAGTCATAACTCAATTTGATGTCGGTTACTCCCTGGTCGGAATTCATTCCCCAACTGCGTCGCTTGCTGCTCTTCAGGTCACCGTAGTGTTTCTTGACTTTTTCGAGCGTTGCCTTCATCGCGTCCGCCGGTTGCGCGTTTCGGAATTCCATATGCGCCTCGTCGAAGACGGCCTGGAATTCCCCTGCGTTCCAGTGCTGATGGAAGCGGTCGACTTCGGCTTCAGCGGCTTTCGTCTTCTTCGTCACACCGCACCCCGCCAATCCCATCGCCAACGCCACCACCAGCATGACCTTTCCTCCTCCGCGATTCATTTTCATAAAGCTGCTCCCTTGCGACTCAATTGCGTTTGCACCGCCTGACGCCGAAATGAAAATTCTGGCAGGCCGAATCCGCCAATGTCGAGTTCGTTCCCGTTTCGGAGCCGGTTAACTAAATTACTTCGCCGGCCCGGGGAAACTCGTGACAAATTCCACGGTGAAATCTGGAAACGATTCGACCATCTCGATTTTGTAATCGGGAAAAGAATCGACGATCTGCCATTCGCCCGCGGAGCTCGGCAGGCTCTCCACGATTTTGACTCGCAGGTCGGGGAAGCTTCTCACCTCCTGCACCTTGTAGTCGGGAAAACTTTTCACGTACTGGATGCGCCCGTGGATTTTTGAAACATCAATTTTTTTCTCGCCGGCCCGAACGGAGAATGCGAGCAGCGCGATAAGGATGAGCGTGGCGGGTTTCACGGTAGCACAGGCATCTTGCCTGTGGGGCGAACGGGCTTCCAGCCTGTTTTTGAAAAAGCTGCCGGACTACTGATAAACCTGTTTATCTCATCCAGGTTGAAAACGGCTTTCGCGCTCATAGTCCTCGGCGTTGATTTGGCGTTGGCCCAATTCCCACGGCCCGAGAGCCGCGGCGTCATCAACGACCCGGATGGTTTTACGAACGTGCGGACGCAGCCGAGCGAACAGGCAGCAATCGCGGCCCGGGTTAAAGTCGGCGAGATATTTAAGTACAAAGCCGCGGAGAAGGAAGGGTGGTGGAAGGTAACCCTGGCCTCCGGAAAAACGGGCTGGATGCATTCCAGCCGCATCCGAATGTTCTTTGTGCCCGAGGATCTTATCGTCGCGGAAAACGATGAGGCCAACATCTACGCCCGAACGCACGGGATCGACGATTATCTCTCGCTCGTCCGCGCTGCCGCGAAAAAAGACCCCCGGGCCATGCAGAAATTCTTTGGACTCGGTTGCGATGGGGCCGCGTGTGACACGCATTTCGAAATCGCGATCAGGTTGATTCACATCCTCGGGGACGACACCCTGGCGAAATTCCTCACTCACCAGTCTTCCGCTTACCTGGAAAAGGTGACCGAGTTGGTGACAAACGATATCGCCCTGCCACCATTCGAGCCGGTTAGTTACACAAAGCGCAATTTCCCGAAGACGGCGAGATTGCTCTTCCCGCATTGAGCCGCACGCAGTGCGGTTACTTCAGGATCGATCCCGCTGGATAAACGACGCCGTTCTTCATCACACTGTCGATGTCGGACGCGTGAGCGATGTCATCGACCGGATTCGATTTCAGAATAACGAGGTCGGCGACGTTTCCCGGCGCGATGGCGCCGATCTTCGAAGGCGCGGACGAGCGGAAGCTCGTCCCTCCGGTGGTGTCGAAAACTTTGGCGGCGTTGACCGTCGCGCACTGCAGAATCTGCATGGGAGTCAGACCGGCTTCCTTCATCAACTGGAATTCACGAAACAAAGCCGGGCCATGAATGGTGCCGATGTTCCCGGCGTCAGTGCCGGCCGCAATGATGATGCCGGCATCCTCGAGCGTCTTTAGATTTTTGAGCGCGATGTCGTACGCTTTCTGAATGCGATCGAGAACGGCCTCGGGATTCGCCAGCGATGTCTTGATGCGCTCGGGCATCTTGTCGGCGGGAATTTTCGTCACGTCGAGCGAAGCGATTACTTCCGGATTGCCCCACGCTTTCTCTTCCGGGGTAAGATTCAGCTTGCCCGCGAAAGTGCGGCCGTAGCGTTCGAAGACCACCAGCGTGGGGGTGAGGATCGTGCCTTTTTCCTTGAGCAGCCTAACGAATGCTTCGTCCACGAGCTTGTCCGTCACGCTGTGGACCAGCAGGTCGGCGCCTTCTTCGACCGCGGTCCGCGCCGCCTCGAGCTCGGTGGCGTGGACGGCGACACGGAGTTTGCGAGCGTGGCTCTCTTCGATGACGGCGCGAACGGTCGGCCGGAAGATCGCGGCCCGTTCGGCGTCGGATTGGCCAGACGCGGGTGGTGGCGATCCGCCTTCGCTAGGCTTCGGCGTGATGCGTTCCGCGGGCTGCGCAGGCGGAACTATGTACCAGATCTTGACGTAGTCGGGCTTCTTCTCCGCCAGCTTGCGCACCAGCTCCCGACCCTGCTCCGGCGTGTCGATCTTGACGATGGGCGGATCGCCGAGATCGAGTTGCGGCCGGGATACGCTGGAGATGAGCGGGCCGGCCGCGGCCACGCGCGGCGCCTTCGCGGTCGAGTTCGCGATCTTGCGCATCTCGAAATTCCACATCGGCCCGCCGATATCCACGACCGAGGTGATTCCGCTCCGCAGATAACGGGCAAAGGTATCGGACAAATTCTTTTTGATCAGGCCGATCTCGTCTTTATAGGACCGCACGGCCGTCAGATCGACCGCGTCGGGCCGCGTGTAGAGGCCGCCCGATTGGAAGAAATGCACATGCGTGTCGATGTAACCGGGCAGGATGAACTTCCCTTTGCAATCGATGACGCGCGCGCCTTTGGTGGAGACGGCTGTCGCTTGATCGCCGACGGCACTGATGTGGTCGCCTTCCACCAGCATTATCGCGTTTGGTGTCACCCTGGACGTGGCGGGATCGATCAACGTCCCATTGACCAGCGCGATCTTCCCGTCGGGCGTGGCGTGGACCGATGAACTGGCCGCGTAGGCCAGGCCGAGAGCGATCAAACAATAGCGCTTCATGAGCACCAGACTGCCCGAGCGCGCTCGGAATGACAAAACGGATTTTTCAGGCTGCTTCATTAACTTCGACGCGCCGTGCCCACCGGTGTGCTTTACCCGCGTGGCTTTCCAGCGCGGACGTAACAGAACTGTTACGAAGCTTTGCTTGCAAGGCGCCGATAGCGGGGAATCGCTTTCTGAAGCCTGACGAAATTATCCCTTGAGCAATCCATTATGCTCTCGCACTCTCATCTCATGCGTTCGTCGCATAACCGCGGCCGTCCCCATCAGAATTTCTCGCCGCGGAACTTAGAGCCGGATTACGAAGTCTCCCAGCGATACGATTATTCAACAAGCACAATGAGGAGAGCTAGTTAGTTCAACGAGGAAACCGATATGCGCCATATGAAATCAACGAACCGCCCGGCCAAACAAATCCTAGGAATAATGTTTGGCTTTTTTGTTTGTGTCCTAATGCTTCTCATCGCCTCTTCGGCGTCGAGGGCGAAGCAGGCTGGTCGTCAAGGGCCGGGGCCGCTGGCGGAGATTCCCGTCATTCCACCGGGGGCGGCCTATCGCCAGACTAACTTCGTCTCAGATATTCCCGGCCTGGGTTTCGTGCTGGACCCATTCCTGGTCAATCCCTGGGGCATATCCATGAGTGCGTCGAGTCCCTTCTGGATTGCCAACAACGGCACGAGCACGACTCAGCTCTTGCGTGGAGACAAGGCAGGAAGCCCGCTGGTTCTGAACCCCAGTCCGCAGACCATTACCATTCCCGACGGGTTGCCGACCGGGACGGTCTTCAATCCGTTCACTGATTTTCTGTTCACGCCGCCGGGGGGCGTCGCCGCGAAAGCGAACTTCATCTTCGCTTCAGAAACCGGCAACATCACGGCCTGGCAGTCGGCCAGTGGAAACACAGCGCAGATCGTGGCCAGCCACCCCGGACACGTTTATAAAGGCCTGGCCATCGGCACCAACGGGGGCGGAAATCGCCTCTATGCGGCTGATTTCGCCAACGGCACCATCGACGTTTTCGATGGCACCTTTGCGTTGACCACCGTCAGCGGTGGCTTTGTCGACCCGACCATCCCGACCACCTCGGGAAATACTTATCACCCGTTCAACGTTCAGGCCATCGGTAGCTCAATCTATGTCATGTACGCCAAAGTCGGAACGGACGGTGACGACGAGCCAGGGATTGGCAACGGTTTCGTACGCCGGTTCAATACCGATGGCGTGCGCGACCTGACCTTCGAGATCAGTAATGGGCCACTCAATTCGCCGTGGGGCTGCGCGATCGCTCCCTCTGGCCCCTCGGGCGACTTCGGCCTCTTCAGCGGAGCGCTCCTGATCGGCAACTTTGGCGAAGGCAACCCGAGCATCAACGCCTTTAATTCGACGACCGGCGCCTCCCTTGGCCCACTTCAGAATGAGAATGGCGACGGCATTGAGATCGATGAATTGTGGGCGCTGCAATTCGGCAACGGTGGCAACGGCGGCGACCTAAACACTCTCTACTTCACCGCCGGCCCGGCCGAGGAAGAACACGGGCTTTTCGGCTCGATCAAGAAGACGGAAGTCTCCGCCACCTCACTCATCCAATTTGCGACGGATGAATTCGCCATCAGTGAAGGCAATGGGCATATCGATGTCGCGGTCACGCGCGCGGGCGACGTTTCGGGCTCAGCCACGGTCAACTTCAACACCTTCGACGAGTCGCAGCCGGCGCATGCCAGTCAAAAGAGCGATTACGAGATATCGCTCTCGACGATCACGTTCGATCCGGGCGAGACCTCCAAGACCGTCCGCATCCTGATCGTCAACGATAGCTTCGTGGAAGGGGACGAGACGATTAATCTGGCCCTCTCCAATCCAACCGGCGACGGCGTGGGATTAGGAAGTCCCAATACCGCCGAAATTACCGTCACGGACAACGATGTCATCGCTCCGACGGCAAATGAGATCGACGACGCCAGCTTCTTCGTTCGCCAGCAATACCTTGATTTTCTCAATCGCGAGCCCGACCCATCCGGTTTCGCTTTCTGGGTTGATCAAATTACCTCCTGCGGAAGCGACGCGGCCTGCACTGACCTGAGACGCACCAATGTCTCGGCGGCCTTCTTTCTTTCCGGTGAGTTTCAGAACACCGGAATGGTCGCTTATCTGACCGAGAGAGCCGCTTTCGGAAACCTGACCTCTGGCCCGCCGGTCCCGATTTTGTACGGGGTCTTCGAACGCGGCACCCAGGCGCTGCAAAAGGATTACATTGTAGGACAGCCAGGCGATGCCGCTCAACTTGAGGCGAACAAACAAGCCTTCTTCACTGACTTCGTGGCCCGCCCTGAGTTTGTCTTCAAATATCCGACGACGCTGACCCCGGCGCAGTTTGTGGATGCGTTATTCCTGAACACCGGCATCTCGCCTACGGCCGCGCAGCGACAGGCGGCCATCGATGAATTTGCCGCCGCGGGGGATACCACAAGCCAAGCCGCGCGGGCCCGGGCTTTGCGCCGGGTCGCGGAAAATACCGCGTTCTCGCAGGCTGAGTTCACCCGGGCCTTCGTGCTGATGGAATACTTCGGCTACCTGCGACGTGACGCGGATACCGCGGGCTACAACTTCTGGCTCAACAAGCTGAACGCCGCCGGCGGAAATTTCATCAACTCCGACATGGTGAAATCGTTCCTGGTCTCGAGCGAATACCGGCAACGGTTCGGGCCATAACGAAAGCGGGTCTCGGCTGCTTCCTGGGCCCCAGCTCGTAATTGGGCTGGGGCCTTGCCGTTTCAGCGGATGACCGCTGCTTCGCCAAAGTTCTTCGCCATCCCCTCGAGGTGTTCGTCCATGTACTTCGTGGGTCCGAAGATTTTGACCATGAGGCGGAAGAACGGATTTTTCATCTCCGACTGCTCGGTCAGCTCGACTTGGGAACCATCGGCCGTCGGCGTGATGTCGTAAGTCCACGAGCCCTCGAACGGCCCGCCGCTGTCGCCCATGGAACGGACGAGGTGTTTCGGGGGAATGCTTTCGCTCGTGACGATGGTCATTTGCATCTTGCCGTTGAAGGTCTGGCGGGTCGCTTCCTTGCCGTCCACCGGCGGAAGCATCTCGATTTTCACCAGGTTGCGATTCCACTTCGGGAAGTTCGGCAGATCGGTCAGCAGCGTGAAGATCGCCTCGGGCGATTGCTTGAGCGTGATCGTGCGCGTGTGGATCTGGCGCGCGGGAATTGAGTAGCCGACCAGGTACGCGGCGGCAGCGAGCAGGATCAATAGGACCAGGATGCGGAAAAGAAATTTCATCGCGGCAGACTGGCAGCACAGAAGCTCTTCGACGAGCGAAAAGGCGGCTCGGGATGACAGGCCTCGCGCTGCTGTTGCGCGAAAGCAGGTTCGGCGAGACCTTGCGCACTCACACGGAGAACTAACGCATGCCCTGGAAAATTCTGATCGCTTCTTTCGCTCTCGCCGGATCGCTCGTGGCGCAACCCGCGCCGAGCACAACAACCACCGGCGCCAAACGGCCCTTCACCTTCGAGGACATGATGAAGCTGAAGCGGGTCGGCGCGCCCGTGCCCTCGCCGGATGGAAAGTGGGTTGTTTTCGATGCGGTCGATGTGGACCTCGAGGCAAACAAGAAGATTTCCCATTTGTGGATCGTGCCGGCTGCAGGCGGCGACGCACGCCGGTTGAATCAAACTCCGAATCACGAAGAGCGGCCGCGGTTTTCGCCCGATGGCAAGCGCTTGATCTGGACTTCGAAAGCCACCGACCCGACGCAAATCTGGATGTGCAACTTCACTCCCGAAAGCGGCGGATTGGATGGAGCGCCCCATCAGGTGACGAACATCTCGACCGGCGCCGACGGCGCGATCTGGTCGCCCGATGGAAAGAGCATTGTCTTTCTTTCATCGGTATATCCCGACGCAAAAGACGAGGCGGAGAACAAGCGTCGCGATGAAGAGCTAGAGAAGAGCAAGGTGAAAGCGAAGATTTTCACGAGGCTGCTCTATCGGCATTGGACTGGATACACCGACTTCAAGCGCAGCCATCTCTTTGCCATCAGCGCAGAAGCAAATGCTTCGGGAGGGCGAGACTCAGTCGAGCCGAACGCGGCAGCGACATCGCCCTCCGGCTCGACAGAGTCTCGCCCTACCAATGCTGCGCCCCGCGATCTCACGCCAGGCGATCATGATGTGCCGCCGTTTAATCTCGGCGGCCAGGACATGTATGCCGTTTCGCCCGATAGCCAGGAACTCGCCTACACCAGCAACATCGACGAGGTCGAAGCAACCAGCACCAATAACGAGATCTTTCTCGTGCCGATGGCCGGCGGCGCGCCAAAGAAAATTTCGACAAGTCCGGGAAACGATAACACGCCTGTCTATTCGCCCGATGGAAACCATATCGCTTGGCGCTCGATGGCGCGTGCCGGCTTCGAAGCGGACAAGGAGTCGCTCATTGTTTATCAGCGACAGAGTGGGCAGATGCGCAACGCGACCGCCGATTGGGATCGCTCTGTCGGCAGCCTCGCCTGGACGCCGGATTCCAAGGTGGTTTTTTTCACCGCGGAAGATCACGGTGATTCACCAGTCTGGGCGCTGCCTCTCGACGGCAAACAGCCCAGCGAGGTCGCGCGCCTTCACGCTGACGATCTTGCCTTTGCGCAGGATGGAAAGTCGCTTTTCTTCAGTCGCGTCTCGATCGCGTCTCCGGGCGAAATCGGACGTTTGGATTTTTCCAATTGGAAAATTGGATCAAAGGCTGATCCGGTCCCGGTTACGCGCATGAACGACGCGCTGCTGTCGCAGATCGACATGCCGGTAATGGAAGCGTTCACCTTCAAGGGCGCGGCGAACGATGATGTCCAGGGCTTCCTGATCAAGCCGCCTGGATTCGACGCGAGCAAAAAATATCCGCTCAAGTTTTTGATCCACGGCGGACCGCAGGGCGCGTGGGGTAATTCGTGGTCGTATCGCTGGAACGGGGAGTTGTTCGCGGCCAACGGTTACGTCGTGGTGATGATCAACTTCCACGGCTCAACCGGATACGGGCAAAAGTTTACCGATTCGATCAGCGGCGATTGGGGCGGCAAGCCCTACGAGGACTTGATGAAGGGCCTCGATTACGTGGAGAAAACGTATCCGTTCATCGACAAGACACGAGAGGCGGCGCTCGGCGCAAGCTACGGCGGTTACATGGCGAACTGGCTCCTCGGCCACACCGATCGATTCAAGTGCATCGTCTCGCACGACGGCGTCTTCAACACGGAGTCGGCCTATGGAACTACAGAGGAGCTTTGGTTTAACGAGTGGGAATTCAAGGGTCCGCCCTGGAAAAACCGCGAACTTTACCGGAAATTTTCGCCGCATTTGTTCGCCGAAAAATTCAAGACGCCCACGCTGGTGGTGCACGGCCAGCTCGATTTCCGGCTCGATGTTTCGGAAGGTTTTCAGCTTTTCACCACGCTCCAGCGCCTCAAAGTGCCGTCGAAAATGTTGTACTTCCCCGATGAAGGCCATTGGGTGCTGAAGCCGCAAAACTCGCGGTTGTGGTGGAAGACCGTGAACGATTGGGTGGATCAATGGACGAAGGGCGCGTCGCAATCCGCCCAGCCCTAGGGCCACGGCGAGACGTTCCTTGCTTGTCATCCCGAGTCGCGCAGACGACGAGGGACCTCACAGTCGTAGCGCCGACTAGCTTGCGCCAGCGACACGTCATTCGTGCGAGCGACGTGCTGTAGGGCGCAAGCTAATCGGCATTGCAGTTGTGAGGTCAGCGCTCCTCCCGTGGTCGCGCTCCCGTCTGCGCGCCTCGGCATGACATGCAGCTGCCGCGCGTCGAGACTCGGGACGTCTTTTGGCCTAACGACTCTTCGTCTCCGCCAGCCGCCGCAGCGTCCGCATGTTCACCACATCTTCCTTCAGCTCTTTCCCTTTCGGCGTTTCGAGCACTTTCGGGATTTTTCGGAAACGGCGATCGCGCATAATGAAACCAAACGCGTCCAAACCGATCCGGCCCTTTCCGATGTGTTCGTGCCGGTCGACCCGAGAGCCGCGCGCCGTTTTGGAATCGTTCAAATGCAGCGCGGCCAGCCGGTCGAGCCCGACCGTGCGATCAAATTCAGCGAACATCTTTTTTGTGAGCTTTTCCGTGGCCAGATCATAACCGGCGGCAAAAACGTGCGCGGTATCCAGGCAAACACAAAGCCGTTCCGGTTCCCGCACATTCGCGACGATATGGGCGAGATGTTCGAACCGATGACCCAGGCATGAGCCCTGCCCCGCCGTGGTCTCCAGCGCAATCCGCGTCCTGGTCTTGGGCAACCCGGCGAAAACTTGATCGATCGAATCAATGATCTTAACGAGACCTGCCTCCTCGCCGGCGCCGAGATGCGCGCCTGGATGCAAAACCAGAAACGGCAGCTCGAGCTGATCCGCGCGCACCAATTCCTCCGAAAGGGCGCGCAGCGAGTTGGCGTGGAACTGCGGATTGGTGGCCGCGAGATTGATCAAATAATTGGCATGCGCGAAGGCGGAATGCAGTTCGGCGCGCTGGGCGTGCTCGAGAAAGGCCGAGATTTCGTCACGCAACAAGGGCCGGGCGAACCATTGCATATTGTTCTTTACGAAAATCTGCATGGCCGTGCACTCGATCGAGCGGGACCGCTCGATCGCACGATGCACGCCCCCACCAATCGACATATGAGCGCCGAGAAGAATTTTGTCTTTTGTCATTTGCTTAGAGAAGAAGCGAATCCAGGCGTGTCATCCCGAGTCGCGCAGACGAAGAGGGACCTCCCGCTCGCAATGCGGGTTAACTTGCCCCTGTACGACGCCGCTCGCACGAATGGCGCTCGGTTGCGCAAAGCTGACCGGCCACCGCGCTTGCGAGGTCCCTCGCCGTCTGCGCGGCTCGGGATGACAGCAGATCGACTTCGCTCGACATGACAAAGAACTAAAATCTCTTTGGGTGCCAGTTCGGCTTCATGATGCTCCCTTCGCCTTTGTATTCGAAGAGTTTGTACATCGGCGTCAACAACACACCGGGTCCCGTCGCGTCAATTCGGATATCGAAGTCCAGTTTGTCATCGAGAAAATGCACGTCGCCGTGCCCGACCATTCCAAAAAGTTTGCCCGAGACTTTGAAATCGTCGGTGTGGATCACGCCTTCCTTGACGGAGAAGGTGGCGTTGGCCTTGTGCGCGAGGCTGTAGCCGGCCCCGGGAATGATGGCGTTCAGCATTCCGGAAAGCGGACCGAAGACCGGAATGGCGAAGACGTCGCCCTCGGTCACTTTCACGCTCCCGCTCCCCCGCATGCTTCTGGCTTCGCTGCCCAAACCGGTCCAATCGTAGGCCCCGTTCAAGCGGCCGCGCGCCGTTTGATATTTGAAATAAAGATCGGCCACGCGCGGGAAATCGAGCCCATCGACGGTGAGATTCGCGTGATAATGCGGATCGCCTTTCGCGAGAGAGATGTCCGCCGCCCCCCGGACTGTGCCGGTGAAAAGTGCGCCCGCGATTTCACTCAGCTCGAGCCGATTATCGGTAAAGAGAAGGCGCCCGGAGACGCGATCGACCGGGAGAGTCTTGCCGAGGAAGACGTAATCCATGCCGGCGGGGGCATCGACCGTGAGTTCGAGATGATCGTTAGGCGCGCCGAAATGAATGACGCCGTTGGCCACGACGGTGGGAGGCTGGCGGAATTTATAAGGCGCGACGTGCTTGAAGAGTTTCGGCTCGATCCAAAGAATAGCATCGCTGGGGCGCAAGGTGGATCGCACATCCGTCAGACGCACTTCACGTTTCACGAAATCGTAGGTGAACGATCCCGTCCCGATGCCTTCATCGCGAGTCACTCGAAGACTGTCGAAGGTGACCGCGCCATTTTTGAGACGAACGTTCGCGCTGGCGTCGTTCATCCAAACCCCACGGAAACGGGTGCGCTGAAAAGCCACCGTCCCTTCCCCAGTCCAGGTCTCTGGTGACCGGCTCGTGCCGCGGAGCGCAAGACGCACCGCGGGTGGGCGGCGCCACTCCCATTCACTCAGGAACCGGCCAAGTTCCGGAGAACCGAAGGCACGTAGCGCGGTGGGATCGATCGCGCTTTCGAGATTGAGGCGAAAATCATTTGGGGCCTCGAGCAAATCCGCGGTGAGCTCGCCGGACTCATGGCGCAGGCGGAGATTGCGCAACATTCCGCGCTCGCCGTCCCAGGAAAAATCGCCGGTCACTTTCAGCAGCGGCACCTTTTTGTAAGTGAAATTATCGAGCACGACGCGGCCGATCAGACTGGCGCGCGGCCGGCCGGCGGAAAAATCCCCCGACCCCGAGAGCTCGAGGAGCGGCGGAGAAGTAAGCGAGAGATCACTCAAGAATTGCCCGAAACCAAACGCGTCGAGGAATTGCTTTGCATCCAGCGTGCTGCGCGCCTGGAAATCCGCCACTTTCGTTTCGCGACTCCAGGTCGATCGACCGGAAAAATTACCGGCATTATCCGACCAGTCACAATGGTTGACGCTGAGAATCTGATTGGTCCATTCCGCCGCGACGGAAAGGTTTTTCATTTCGTACGATCCGCGTTGCACGCGATCCGCGGTCAAAGTCGCATCCGCACGCGCCGCCTCGAATTGGGAAAGGTCGCCGGAGAATTTTACCTGAAGCGAAGGCGCCTCGCCGGGAAACTTAAATCCGTGCAGCTCTTCGGTCACCTGCTGGAGCAGCATCAGGCGTTGCCGCCACTGCTCGTCCGAGATTTCTTCGGAAGGCTTGTAGTCCGAGCGTTTGATTAACTGGCCCGTCGCAGAAATTCGCACGCCACAAAACATCCCTTCGGCCTGGCTGACATAGATCTGTTCCGGCGGGAAATAAATGTGCGCGCGGAAACTGGTGATCTGCGCCTTGGGAGCGGTTGGGGCCGCGAGCGGGGTGGGAATCGTCAGCTCCGCGCCGCGGACATCGAGCGCGTTTAAGAAGGGCTGATGATGGAGAAGCGCGGAGTAATTGATATCCAGCGCTACTTCACTGATGAGCGCGAGCGTGTTTTCGCGATTCTTGAAATCGAAAATGCGCACGTCTTGCGCGATCAAGCCACGAACCGGGTCGAGCGTCAGCCGGCTGACCGAGGCCTCGACCCCTCGCTTATGCAGCTCTTCGACCACGCGATCGCGCCATTGCCGGCCAAATCCGCGCTTGGCCAGATACCAGCCGCCCCAGGCGAGCGCGAGAATTGTCGTGAAAAGAAAAAATCGCGCGGCTCGAGCGCCCGAGCGATGAGACTTCGATCGGCGGCGGTAAAATTGCCGGGCCAGCGAGGGCGGCTTTGGTTCCAAGAGTGAAGGAGGCACCATGGCACTCCTACGAGACGGCCTCGTTATTTCAAGCCAGCGGGCCGTTTTGCTTCGACCGCAGAAGAGATAGACAGGATTAACGGGATTAACTGGATTTGTTTTTCTTCAATCCTGTTCATCCTGTAAATCCTGTCCTGATTCACTTTTTTTGTAGCCAAGCCGCGATGACAATTTCCGATCTGCCCGCAGTCAACGCCTCGCTCAACTTCGTGAGCACGATTTTCATTTCCTCGGGCTGGTATCTGATCCGTCGAGGCCATTGGCGCCGGCACATTGCCTGCATGATCACCGCGGTAATTTCCTCCACGCTGTTTCTCATCGGATACGTGACTTACCACGCGCACGTCGGAGAGCGCTCCACGCAATTCACCGCCCAGGGGATCGTGCGGCATCTTTATTTTGCGATGCTGATCTCGCACATCGTGCTCGCTTTCGTCACGCTCCCATTGGTCATCCTTACGCTCGTTCCAGTTTTCCGGCGACGCTGGGACCGCCACCGGCGCATCGCGCGCTGGACGATGCCGATCTGGCTTTACGTTTCCGTCACCGGCGTGCTGGTTTATTTCCTGGTCTACCAATGGTTTCCTCCGGCCGGTTAACGACATCCTTTCGAAGTCTTGCACTCCGCCATTTGTTGATGTTTGATGGGGAACCGAACGGCCCGCCGGGCTGAACGAAATTATGGTGACGATTGCCACATTCAACGACCCCTCCCACGCGAAACATCTCAAGATGCGTTTACAGGAGGCCGGCGTGAAAGCGGATGTCCATAACGAAGGCCGTCTCCAAAAGGCCGTCTTGGTCTCCGAGCCGCAAGCCAGCGCCAAGGTGCTGGTGACCGAGGAAGATTTCGAAGCCGCCAACAAACTGATGGTGGAATGGGAGGCGAGCGATCCGGAAATCGGCTCCGCCATTCGCTGCCCGCAATGCAAATCGCCCCGGATCGAGTATCCGCAGCTCACGCGCAAATTCATGACGCCCTGGCTCGCAAGCGTCCTTTTCGCGCTGAAGATTTTTCCCAAGGAATTTTATTGTCAGGATTGCCACTTCACGTGGGGAAAGGGAGGCGACCCGCTGCCCCAACCCGCCGCCTGGGAGATTTTTTCCTAGGCCGGCAGTGTCAAGGCGCCGCGGGCAAGGCTCGGCGTCGCCGCGATCACCGGGCAAAACGCACGGCCACGGGGTACGACACGATTCATATTTGATCCGGGATCATGAAATGGCTCTTCGTTCTCCTGCTTGCCGTGGTCGTTTTTGGCGGGGCCGCCTACTTTAGTTACAATCTTTTCGTCAAGCCGGAGCGGACGATGCGGGCGGAAAAAAGCGGTGAGATTCCGGTCGAGCCGTTGCCGGATTTCAGTCTCCCGGAATTTCAGGCCGCGGCCAAACTCCGCCAGGAAGGCCGGTTGACCGAAGCGCGCGACGCTCTCGTCCTCTTGCTGCAAAAATACCCTAACGGCCTCCATCTTGAGGAAGCGAAAGATCTCCTGGGCGAGGTCAACACCGACATCCTGCTTTCGGATTACCGGACGCCGGAGAAGCAGGAATACATCGTGCGCAGTGGCGACGTGCTTGCAAAAATCGCGGGGAAAATGAAGACGACGCCGGAGCTGATCATGCGCACGAATCGATTGACTAACACCATGCTCCGCGTGGGTCAGGTCCTCCAGATTTCGCGCCCGGACTTTTCCCTCTTCATTCAACGAAAAGCGCCAACCGTGGTGGTCCTCAATCACGGACAATTTTTTAAACGGTACCGGGTCAAGACAGTGAAGGTGGCGGCCAAGCAGCCGCCGAGAATCAACACGCGCGTCGCCGAGATCCTCGCGTTCAAGGGTGGCAAACGGGTTGGCTTCGGCACCAAGGAGTATGTCGGAAGCACCCGCTGGATTCGATTGAACCAGCCCGGCTATTTTCTTTTCGCCGAAGCCGACGCCAGCCACCGGGACGAGTCGGGCCAGCCCCCGCCTCCCGGGCTCGGCCTGGCCGCCTCCGATATGGAAGAGTTGAGCAGCCTGGTCAGCAACAAAACCGTGGTCACGATTACGGATTGAAAACGTCAATCGTAAAAACATTGACCCATTCCATCCCGGGTAGAGATTGACTGCCCCGGGTCCGATTTAACGCCACCTTTCAACAATCCACCATATGGAATCCCATCCCTTGGATTTTGAAAAACCAATCCTCGAGTTGCAACGGCGACTCCAGGACCTGAAAAATCATTCCGACGAGCATGAACTTGACTTCGACTCCGAAGTCGAAGCGATGGAAAACAAGATCCGCGAAACCCGCCGCGCGATTTACGACAACCTCACGGCGTGGCAGCGCGTGCAGTTGGCGCGGCACATTCGTCGCCCGTTCGCGCTCGACTATATCGCGCGTTGCTTCACCGATTGGATCGAACTGCACGGCGATCGCGTCTACGGCGACGATAAAGCGATGCCGAGCGGCCTGGCGAAACTGGGACACCATCGCTGCGTCGTGATCACCCATCAAAAGGGCCGCGACACCAAGGAGAACGTGCTGCGGAATTTCGGCTGCGCGCACCCCGAGGGATATCGCAAGGCGCTTCGATTAATGCGGCTGGCCGAAAAATTTGGACTGCCGGTGATTTCCCTGATCGACACGCCCGGGGCGTTTCCGGGTATTGGCTCGGAAGAGCGCCACATTTCGGAGGCGATTGCGGTCAATCTCCGCGAGATGATGAATCTGCACGTGCCGACCATCGCGGTCGTGATCGGTGAAGGCGGTTCGGGCGGAGCGCTGGGGATCGGCGTGGCAGATCGCGTGTTGATTCTCGAGAACGCCTACTATTCCGTCATCAGTCCGGAAGCTTGCTCCGCGATTTTATGGAAAGATCGACGGCACGCTGCCGAGGCCGCCGAAGCGTTGAAGCTCACTGCGCAGGATTTGATCGGGCTGGGCGTAGTCGATGAAATCGTGCCGGAGCCCGAAGGCGGCGCCCATCGCGATCACGATCTCGCGGCGGCGAATCTCGGGACGGCGTTACGGCAGAATCTGGAACGGATCTCCGCACACCCGATCGAAGAATTGATGCGGCAACGCTACGAAAAATTCCGCAAGCTCGGCAAGTACACGGAAGGCGTTGCCAGCCCTGAGATCGCGCAGGCTCCAGGCCTGTAGCGGCGGTCTATGACCGCCGAAACCAAGGACAGGGCATATCTCAGGGAATTTTCGCGAGCCGTTTGGCCCCGTTCGAGAACGAACGCAACTTTTCACGCACCGCCACAAATCGCTCGCGTCTCACCGTCGCGACCACTGGCGGCGGCGGCGGAAACAAAAAACGCAGGACCGGATCGAGCCGCGCCGCCCACGCGCCTTCGCTATGATCGGAGCCGTCGGCTTCCAGATAATTCAAATCGTCATACAGACGCCAGCCTTTCTCGACCAGGCGATCGCGCAACTCCCGGGCGCGTTCCCAACCCTCCTCGCGCGTGCCGGTATCCAGCCAAATTTTTAGCGGCGGCTTCGTGGTTTCGTCGAGCGCATCGACGATTTTGTAGATCACGCAATCATCCCACCAGATCGACGGAGACATGACCGCAAGCCGCGTGAAATAATTCGGATACCACAGACCCAGGATCAAAGTGGCCAGCCCCCCGAGCGAGGAGCCGCCCAGTCCCGTAAATTCCGCCTCCCGCTTAGTCCGATAGTGTTTGTCGATAAACGGCTTCAGTTCCTCGATCAGAAAGCGCCCATAATTTCGCAGCGTCCCTTTGCTTCGCTTCCGCCTGGCCGGGTCGATGCGCGCGGCAGTGGGCGCATATTCGTGAATGCGCTCCTCGCCCGTGTTGGCCACGGCGACGATGATGACCGGCTCCATCAGTTTCGCCGCAATCAAACGCTGGGCCGTTTCGTCCGCGCCCCATTCCACGCCCCCGAACGAGGTCGCCGCGTCAAAGACATTTTGGCCGTCGTGGAGATACAAGACCGGATAGCGCCGGGTGCGCGAGCGACGGTAACCGATCGGCAGATAAACTAGGACGTCCCGGCGGTTGCGAAGAATCTTCGAGGGGAAATTTGGGTGTGGCTGGATATTTCCGGTCAGAGTGTGCGGCGGCATTTTGAAAGAAGAGGTATGGTCGAAGAGATACGCGTTGTCCAGAGGCAGCGGATGTTTCGGACTTGGCAGCGCGCGGGACACCGTTTAGGTAAATGCGATTGAGCTCGATCGCCCCTGCGCCGCAAGACTCGCGCGGCCGGGTAAACTGCCTTACGCAATATGAACGAACGTTACATTCGCTGGTGGACGCCGCACCTGAGTCGCGAGTTCGAGATGCTCGTTTTTGGCGACGGGGCCGGAGTTCCACTGGTGCTGTTCCCGACTTCCTTCGGCCGTTACGACCAGAATAAAGATTTCGGATTGATCGGCGCGGCGGCCGGACATATCGATGCCGGCAGGGTCACCATCTACTGCCCGGACGGCATCGACGAAGAGAGTTGGTATAATAAATCGATTCACCCGGCCGACCGGGTGAAGACACACATGGCCTACGAGAACGTAATTTTGCACGACGTCTTTGATTTCGCCCGGCGCGAGACTTCAAAGGATCGGGTGGCCGTCGCGGGCGCGAGCTTCGGCGGCTGGCAGGCGGTAAACCTGGCGTTCCGGCATCCCGACGCGGTGAGCCACGTCATCTCGCTGAGCGCCGCCTTCGAAATGACTTCATTTGTGGACGGCTATTACGACGAGAATTTTTACTTCAATAATCCGCCCGATTACATGGCGCACTGCACCGACCCATGGAAATACAATCACATGAGCATTATTCTCGGGACGGGCGAGTGGGACCACTGCCGCGGCGATAATCACCGGCTTTCCGCAATTCTGGATTCCAAGGGAATCAAACACTTCCTCGACGATCGAAAGTGGTCCGGACACGAATGGAGCGATTGGAAAAATTCCTTCCCGTATTACTTGTCGCTCTTATGATGAAAAGTTGTGTTCGCCCATCTCGTAAATGTGCATAAGCCCCCCGGACCTGCCGCTTGAACCGGCGAAAATATTATGAAAAAAATCGGAATCCTTTTCGGTCAGGAAAACAGTTTCCCGCCCGCGTTTGTCGAGCGGGTCAATGCGAAGACCGGCGGCAAAGACATTCAGGCTGAGTTCGTCCGCATCGACAAAGTGGTCCAGGGCGAGCCGTGCGGGTACGATGTCATCATCGATCGCATTTCGCAGGATGTGCCCTTTTATCGCGGCTTCCTCAAAAACGCGGCGCTCACCGGAACGGCCGTCGTGAACAATCCCTTTTGGTGGAGCGCCGATGAAAAGTTTTTCAATAACGCGCTCGCGACCAAGATCGGGGTCGCGGTGCCAAAGACCGTGCTCCTGCCTTCGCATCAAGTCCCGACCGATACGAGTGACGGCTCCTTCCGCAACCTGGCCTACCCGCTCGATTGGGAAGGGATGTTTTCCTACGTCGGGTGGCCGGCGTATTTCAAGCCGTTCGCCGGCGGCGGCTGGAAGAACGTCTACAAGCTGAATAACCCGGAGGAATTTTTCCGCGCCTACAGCGAGACGGGACAACTGGTGATGATGCTGCAGGAGGAAGTGAAGTTCGACATGTACTTCCGCTGTTACTCGATCGATCAACGGAATGTCAGGATGATGCCCTACGAGCCGCGGCATCCTTACCATTTGCGCTATCAAACCGAGTGGGCCGCGCCGAAGGAAATTCTGCAAAAGGTCCACGACGGCGTGCTGACGTTGAACCAATATCTCGGCTACGATTTGAACACGGTCGAGTTCGCGATCCGCGACGGCGTGCCCCTCGCGATCGACTTTTGCAACCCTGCGCCGGATGCCGAAGTGAACAGCGTCGGCCAGGCGAACTTCGAGTGGGTGGTCGAAGCCGTTTCAGACATGGCAATCCGAAAAGCCATCGAACACCAGCCCGGCCGCGACAACCTGAGCTGGGGCAAATTCATTCAGGCCGGTGCGACCGGACGCTCGTTGAGCCAATTGGCCTAACGAACGGTCCGAGAAGTTTCGCCCACGCCTGTCATCCCGAGCCGCGCAGACGGGATCGCGACATGGGAGGAGCGCTGACCTCACAGTCGGTCTGCGATCACACAAATAGAAGCCGACATGTTCGACCCGAATTGCCTCGTGGATCGCGAAAGCGGACTTGGGTAACTTCTTCTTCGACTGTGAGGTCCCTCGCCGTCTGCGCGGCTCGGGATGACAGCCGTTAGGCCAACCCCCACTAACCGGACTTGCGCCTCCTCCCGACTTGGCGCTTGTTGATCAGGTGATCCCGAAAGACCACGTTTACACCCTCGGCATTGAGGAAGAGTTCGCCATCGTCGATCCGCAGACGGGCGAATTGCGGTCGCACATTCAGGAAATCCTCGAAGGCGGCAAGTTGACGCTGAAGGAGCAGCTCAAGCCGGAGATGCACCAGTCCGTGGTGGAACTCGGCACCGAGATTTGCCAATCGGTGGTCGATGCGCGCGCGCACGTGATCGAGCTGCGCAGCCATCTCGCTCGCCTCGCCGCCCGCGGCGGAATGAAAATCGCGTCAGCCGGCACGCACCCTTTTTCCCACTGGCACGACCAGCTCATCACCGAAGGCGAGCGGTACAAGGAGATCGTGAAAGACATGCAGCAGGTCGCGCGAGCGAACCTGATTTTCGGTCTCCACGTTCATGTTGGAATCCCAAATCGCGAGATGGCGATTCACGTCATGAACCAGGCGCGCTACTTTTTGCCGCACATTTACGCCCTCTCGACCAACTCGCCTTTCTGGGTCGGCCGCAACACCGGTTTCAAAGGGTACCGGTTGAAAGTCTTCGAACGCTTTCCGCGCACGGGTATTCCCGATGCGTTCGAAGGCCTGTCCGAATATGAGGATTATCTCAAGCTGCTCGTGCGCACCAAATGCGTCGACAACGCCAAGAAAATTTGGTGGGACATCCGACTCCATCCGTTTTTCGACACGCTCGAGATTCGGGTTTGCGACGCGCAATCACGCGTGGACGATACCCTGGCCATGGCTGCGCTCATCCAAGCGGTCATCGTCCATCTCCATAAACTGCAACGCCAGAACCTGAGCTTCCGCATCTACCGGCGGCGGCTCATCGATGAAAATCGCTGGCGCGCCTCCCGCTACGGCCTCGATGGCAGTTTAATCGATTTCGGACGCGAAGCGGAGGTCGAGACGCGGAGTCTGATCAACGAGATCCTGGAATTCGTGGAAGCCGAAGTCGATGAACTCGGGAGCCGGAAGGAAATTGCACACATCGAAAAACTTTTGCGTGAAGGCACCGGCGCCGATCGCCAGATCGAAGTGTGGGAGAAATCCAACGGCGACATGAAGGCCGTGGTCGATCTGATCGTTCGCGAAACCTACGAGCAGTTGAAGCTGAACGAACCGGAAGGTGCCACCAGCACTAGCGCGTAACGCGATTGGACGATTGGCCCGGGTCGCGTAGCGCCCGCCGATCCGCGAAATATCTTGCGTGTCATCCCGAGCCGCGCAGACGGCGAGGGACCTCTCAGCCGGTCTGCGATCACACAAAATAGAAGCCGGCATGTTCGACCCGAATTTCCTCGTGGATCGCGGAAGCGGACTTGGGTAACTTCTTCTTCGACTGTGGGGTCCCTCGCCGTCTGCGCGGCTCGGGATGACACCCTTCCCACCCACACATTCGTGAATTGCCGCCACCCGCTTTTCGCGTAATGCTGACGGCTCTTTCCTCGACCATGCCCGACCGCGCTCACACCCTTGCCATCGATCCTGAACTCCAGCCCGGCGCGCGAAACGCTATTCGCGATTGTCTGCGCTTGAAACCGGAGGAACGGATTACAATCATTACCGACGAGGTGACCCGCGAGATTGCCGCTGCCCTGCAAAAAGAGGTGGAAGAAGTCGGCGCGGAACACGCGGTCTTCGTCATCGAAGAATATGCGGAGCGCCCCCTGACCGATATGCCGGAGATTATCCTGGAAGATCTGGCGCAGTCGCAGGTCAGTATTTTTTGCGCGCAATCGCAGCGGGGCGAACTCCGATCGCGCATGCAGATGAGCGATGTCGTGAACCGGCAGCGGATCCGGCACGGCCACATGGTCAACATCACTCACCAGATCATGATGGAAGGGATGCGCGCCGATTTTCGGGCGGTCGATGCCTTGAGCCAGCGGCTGATCGAGCGCGCGCGCATGACCGAGCGCATCAGATGCCGCACTCCGCGCGGCACCGAGTACGAGGCTGAATTTTCGCCCACCTTAAAATGGCTCAAGACCAGCGGCATCATCACGCCGGACAAATGGGGCAACCTGCCCGGCGGCGAGATTTTCACTTCACCGGCGAACTCCAACGGCGTCTTCGTGGTCGACGGCGTGGTGGGGGATTACCTCTGCCAGAAGTATGGCGATATTCAGGAAACGCCGCTCACGATTGAGGTAGCGAACAATCGAATTCGCGACCTCCAATGCGAGAACACGGAACTGCTGGAGGAGTTTCGCGCCTATACCAGCATGGACGAAAACAGCGATCGCGTGGGCGAGTTTGCCGTCGGGACAAACACCGCCTGCACGAATGTCATCGGAAACATTTTGCAGGACGAAAAAATTCCCGGCATCCACATCGCCTTTGGCCATCCCTACGCCGAACACACCGGGCAAACCTGGGTATCAAAGACCCATATTGATTGCGTCGGCCGCGACTTCGACATCTGGTTCGATGACTTGAAGGTGATGGAGCGCGGGAAGTTTTTAGTGTGAAGCTGCAGTCGCGCCGCTAAGTCATTAACGTCCGTGGTAGCGCGCGACGTCGTTAGGCCCGGGTAGCGCGCGCGTCTCGCGCGTTGGTTTCGGCGTCCCGCCGAAACGATCTTTCCTGCCGGCGACACGTCCCCTGCCATAACCCCAAATGGAAGTTCGCGATGACGAGACGTCATCGCCAGCACGCGAGACGCGCGCGCTACCCAGGCAAAGAATGGCAAGAAACGTCGAGACAGCGCCGTCTGCCTTCCTGTAATTGTTTTCCATGACTGCAAAATTCTTCGCCGGCCTGATTGTCGCTTCCTTCGTTGCCCTGTCTTCCCCGCCGCTCCGCGCGGAGACGCCTTCCTCTTCGCATGAAATTGCGAAGGAAAAATTTAATCTCGATAAAACCGGCGAAGACGAAGTCGGCTATGCGCAGGCGGTCAAAGTGGGGTCCACCATCTACATCTCTGGAAGCGTGGGCGAAGGCAAAGACATGCGCACGCAATTGCGGCAAGCCTATGAGAGCATCGGCAAGTCGCTCGCGAAGTATGGAGCCACTTTCCAAAACGTCGTGAAGGAAAACATCTTCGCGACCGATCTCGATGAGATGATCAAGCACAAGGATGTGCGGCGTGATTTTTACAAAGCGGACTGGCCCGCCGCTTCCTGGGTGGGCGTGAAGCGTCTTTATGTTCCCGCCTTGCTCGTCGAGGTGGAAGTGATCGCCGAACTGCCGAAGTAATAAAAAAGAGGAAACCTTCGGCAGAATCTCTGATAATGCGGCGTCATGCATCCTGAGCTGCGCGCCCGTTTCAACGCCGATTTTACGGCGGAGCGTTACGCAAAGCTTCTTCGCACCGCGAATGAGACCGAATATTGGCCGGTTGATTTCCGCATCTCGGAAAGCCCGCTTTTTCTCAGCGACGAATTTACCAGTGAAGTCGCGCAGGCCGCCCGCGATATCGTAGCGCAATTGCGGACTCCGGAGTTCGCGCATCACTCGCGCACCGCCATTCCTCCCGGGCTTGAAGTCCCCGGCGAAAGCGCGCACCCGATTTTTTTAGCGGTGGATTTTGCCATTTGCACAGAGGACGGCCGGCTCACGCCGCGACTGATTGAGCTCCAGGGTTTTCCCAGCCTTTACGCCTTCCAATTGTTTCTTCTCGGTTGCATGCGCGGAGCGTATCCCGCGATCCCAGCGGAATGGGAATCGTTCTTCAGCGGCTTTAACGAGGAATCGTACACCGCCCTGCTTCGCGACGTCATCATTGCGGACTCCGAAACTGAGAACGTAATCTTGCTGGAGGTCGAACCCGAGAAACAAAACACGCGCATCGATTTTGCCTGCACGGAGAGCCTGCTTGGGGTTCGTCCAATTTCCCTGACGGAAATCACGAAGCGCGGCCGGCAATTATTTTACCAACGGGATGGACGCGAGGTTCGACTCGATCGCATTTACAATCGGGTGATTTTCGACGAGTTGCTGCGGCGTCCCGATCTCAAGGTGGGATTCAATTTCCAGGATGAACTTGATGTGACCTGGGTGGGCCATCCCAACTGGTATTTCCGCATCAGCAAACATTCGCTGCCGTTCTTAAAGTCGAAGCACGCGGCGCCCGCGTTTTTTGCGGATGAATTTCCGACTGGTGAACAGCTGGCGGATTATGTCTTGAAGCCGCTCTACTCCTTTGCCGGCCTGGGCGTCGATCTAGAACCGACCGCGGAAAAACTAGCGGCGCTCCCCGATCCGCGCGCGTGGATTCTCCAGAAGAAAGTGGCTTATGCCGATTTCGTTCCGACCACGGATGGACCCCGCTCGAAGGCGGAGATCAGGATGATGTTCATCTGGCCTGAGGACGGCGAGCCGATGCTGGTCAACAATCTGGTCCGAATGAGCCAGGGGAAAATGATGGGCGTCAAATTCAACAAGGACAAAACCTGGATCGGCTCAAGCATCGCGCTCCACGCGCCGTCAGCAGGAAAAGGTTCGTCCCATTCCGGGTAGCGCACGCGTCTCGCGTGTTGGTTTCGGCGTCTCGCCGAAACGATCTTTTGAACGATCAAGACTGCCTACAGCAACCCTAATGAAGTTCGCGCTGGCGTGGACGCCAGCGCCAGCACGCGAGACGCGCGCGCTACCCGTTCAACTCTTTATTCGTTTCCGCGAATGCATTCACGGCGAATTCCAAATCTTCGCGCGAATGTCCGGCCGAAACCTGGGTGCGGACACGCGCGGTGCCATGCGGCACCACCGGATAGAAAAAGCCGATGACGTAAACGCCTTTCTCGAGCATGCGCGCCGCGAATTTCTGCGAAAGTGCGGCATCCCCCAGCATAATCGGCACGATCGGATGGGTGCCGGGTTTGATCGTTAGGCCGCGTTCGGTCAAGGCCCCGCGAAAGAACTTCGTGTTCTCTTCCAGTTTGTCTCGCAACTCGGTGGAATTGGTTAGCAGCTCGAGCGCCTTGATCGAGGCAGCCACGATCGGCGGGGCGACCGTGTTGGAAAAAAGATAAGGGCGCGAACGCTGACGGAGCAGTTCGACGATCCGTTTGCGACCGCTGGTGAAGCCGCCGCTCGCTCCACCGAGCGCTTTTCCTAGCGTGCCGGTGATGATGTCGATCTTCCCCATCACGCCGCGGTACTCGTGCGTCCCGCGCCCAGTGCGTCCGAGAAAGCCACTGGCATGCGCATCGTCGATCATCGTGAGCGCCTGGTATTTCTCGGCCAGGTCGCAGATTTGACCGAGCTCAGCGATCGTCCCGTCCATCGAGAAGCAGCCGTCCGTGGCGATGAGGCGAACCCGCGCTCCGCTGGCCTCGCGCAGCTTCGCCTCGAGATCATTCATGTCGTTGTTCTTGTAACGAAAACGCTGCGCCTTACAGAGCCGGATCCCGTCGATGATCGAGGCGTGGTTGAGTTCGTCGGAGATGACCGCGTCCTCCGCTCCGAGCAGCGTTTCAAACAATCCGCCGTTCGCGTCGAACGCCGACGGATAAAGAATGGTGTCCTCGGTCCCGAGAAATTTGGTCAGCTCTCCTTCCAGATCTTTGTGAATGTCCTGCGTGCCGCAAATGAAGCGGACGCTCGCCATGCCGAAGCCGTGGGTATCGAGCGCTTCCTTCGCCGCGGCGATCAGCGCGGGGTGATCCGCCAGGCCGAGGTAGTTGTTCGCACACATGTTGAGCACACGACGGCCACCGGTGATTTCGATCTTCGCGTGCTGCGGGCTGGTGATAATTCGCTCGGTCTTGTAGAGACCTTGCGATCTGATTTCCGCCAGGGTGTTTGCCAGTTGCTGATCGAATTCTGCGAGCATGATTCCAGACTACCCAGATCAATTGGAATCGACAAAGCCAATCGCCGAGTTGGTGTCGCTCTCCGTTTGTCATCCCGAGCCGCGCAGACGGCGAGGGACCTCGCAATCGAACGAGAGAATTCCGAACAAGAGGAAAAGGGTCCACGCAACTCGGGGTTGACCGTCCCGGTCTTGCGTTGGTCCGATATTTTGTTGTGAGGTCCCTCGCCGTCTGTGCGGCTCGGGATGACAGCGCCCTTGCCGGGCGCGCCAGCTAGTTGTTACCAATCACAAATCGCCAAAAAAATACCTTGCATGGGGTTGTGAATAACTGGTAATAACCTCGCCGTTGCGTAACCGGGATTATTTTTCTGTCCTTTGTCTTGCGTCTGGCGCGCTTTTCCTGAGCGCGTGCGGGACCACTTCCACGGTCTCCCACACGTCGCCACTTCCAAAATACGAGACGCCGTTGGTTAAAAAGGATTTCCAGAATGTCCGGACGACCGCCTACACTCACACGGAGTCGGATCACCTCGCCTACGGCAACCACAATGCGCTCGGCGGCCGGCTCCATGCGGCGACCGGCGCCATTCGCCGTGCCGAATATACGCCGCGCGCGGTGCCGGTCAGCCTCGAGGATCAATCCGATTATCGGCGCGCTTCTTACACTCGGGCATCGCTCGAGCCATTTTCGCTTGAGTCGAAGCGAACGACGAAAGTGGTGAAGACGAAACACGGGACGAAGCGCGTGGTCGTGGTTACGAAGCCGCAGATCGGCAGTGCCGCCGCCGACTGGTCGCGCTGGCCGGCCGGGACCGTCTTCCGCCTTCTCTCCACGGGACAAGTTTACAAAGTTGACGATTACGGCTGGGCCCTGGCCGGCCGAAACACCATCGATCTCTATATGCCGTCGCGAAGCGCCATGAATACGTGGGGGGCGCGCGAAGAAGGAATTCAGATTCTGCGGTGGGGCAATGCGAACGAAAGCTTGCGTCTGCTCCAGGCCCATCAAGGCTATCGGCACATTCGCCGGATGGTGCTCGAACTCCAGGGCCAGGACGCCGAAGCGGCGAGCCTGCAGTAGTCGCAGGCAGTTGCGCCTTCCGAATCAGACGAAGAGCTTCGTCAGCCAACGCGCGAAATGGCCGACGTTCGCCAGCAGGTCCGCGCCCAGGTCCGCGAACGAAATCTTCGCTGAGGCCAGGATGAGCATGACGCTGAGCAGCAGTAGATTCATCAGGTAAATCACCACCAGCGAAAAGAACGTTCCGTGATCCGTGAGGTCCGTTTGTTTCTTCGGAATCATCCAGCACGTGAAGGTCAGATGGAACGCCCAGGTCGCTCCGATCAGTCCGTAGAGCAGCCGTCCGTACGGCTGCACGTTGAAGAACAAACTCAGAGCGCCATACGCCCCGATGATCATGATGCTGTAGAGCGGAAAGAAATAGGGAGCGAGCGCGATCCAGAAGTTGTTTCGATCGGTCACGATGTGACCTCCATGACGCGCCACCCGGAAGCGGCTCACGCGCCCGCCCATGAGCAGGACCCAAAACGCATGGGTCAATTCGTGCCCGAAAACGTAAACGAGCATCGGCCGCGGCAGACCAAAGAAAGCGATCAGCCAGAGCACAGCGCCTAACGAGAAGAACCAGAATTCCTCGCCGGCCCAAAGCCGCTGCGTGACCGTCGCGCGAGTGAAGACGGTGAAGAACGTCTCGGTCAGAATCGCGCAGATCGGCAGGAGAAAAATCGCGATGACGAATTTGACCCAGCGCGTCGGAATCATCCACCGGTCGGCGGCAAAATGTTGCCGGGTCGCCGGCGGAGCATAGGACGCCATCCGAGTGCGACGGGGGCGCCTGCGTCCGTGGTGTAAGGTCGATTTTCGCTTCTTCGCAGCCAAAGTCATCCGCAGATTACGCAGATTGAAGCGGATGAGGAGCGGAAAACGGAAATGCTGTCATCCCGAGCGAAGTCGAGGGACCCCGTTGTGATACGTGCGGCGCAGCCACGGGGTCCCTCGACTTCGCTCGGGATAACAAGCAGGTGAGGACGCGAAACGAAATTCCTACGCGCGCCCCATATACGCGCCGGTGCGCGTATCGATCTTCACCTTCTCGCCCTCTTGAATAAACAGCGGCACGTTCACCGTCTTGCCGGTCTCGAGAACAGCCGGCTTGGTCACGTTCGAGGCCGTATCACCGCGGAGACCTTCCGGCGCTTCCACCACTTTGAGTTGCACCGAGGAAGGCAGCTCTACCTGCACCGGCCGCCCACCGGTCGAAAGAACTTCCACGGGCAGATTCTCGACCAGATACTCCTTCGCGTCCGCCAGCAAGTCTTCATTCAACGTAACCGTTTCATACGTCTGCGGATCCATGAAGTGATATCCGCTGTTGTCCTTATAGCTGAACTCGAGCGTGCTCCGGTTCATGTCGACCAACTCGATCTTATCGGTGGAACCAAAACGGACATCGGCGCTTTTACCCGTGCCGATGTAACGGATGATCACCTGCACAAAGGCGCGCAGGTTACCTGGTGTGCGGTGATTTACTTCGAGCACGATGGCGGTGTTGCCATTGTATTTTATCGCCATTCCTTTTCGGAGATCGTTCGCGGCGGCCATGGGTGGAAAGGTTGATAGTTGATGGTTGGTGCTTTTTCAAGGGCCAGTCGCATCGCACGCCCATCGGGAGAAATGCCAAAGCGGATTTGTTTGCTTGATTCGGCAGTGCCGCGACGAGTCTCTGTCGTGGAGGCTGCAACGCCAACGAATGACAGAGGCACCGCACGCAGGGCTATCCGGGCAAGTCATCCGGCACGTTAGAAACGAATCGCCAAGCTCCCGCGGAGGCGGTAATCGGGGACGGCTTGGAAGGCGGTGTTGTCGAGCGAAACAGGCATTTCCACGGCCAGTTCGCCGCTGACTTTTCCAAAAGAGGCTACGACCCGCGGACCCAGGAACACCGCCGTGATCCCGGTGTCCTCCGCGGGCTGGCCCTGAAAGCGGTCGAGCCTTTTGTGTTCGCCGGCACAAACCCATTGCAGCCCGACGACGACTCCGCGGTTGCGCACGAAGTAGTACCCCGGCCCGCCGCTCCACGAGAGATCGTTGGCAAACTGGTATTGGTGCGCCCCTTCGCTGCGCAGCGCGAATTGCGTGTCCGCCAGGAAGAAGAACGACTTGTAACGGAGAGAGAATTGACCGCCCGTGATCGCATCGTAAGAGCCCGACCCGAGGGTGAGGTCATGCCCATGAATACCGCTCGGCGGCGCACCGGGCACTTCCACCTCATGGAATTCCTCCTTGAGCTGGCTCGTCCCGCCCGTGGGGAACTTCACCCCGGCCAGCAGCAGGGCGGAGATAGTTAGATCCGGTTCCCGTGCTTCCAAGTGCGGATTCTTCGGATCGTCGAACTTGAGCGCGGAGGTGCCGCCGGTCTCGTGGTGAAAGAAAACGAATTTCCCCAGCAGCGAGATGTCGCCCAGACCGGATTCTGTCCCGTGATCGATGGCGAATCCTTCAGGCCGCTGGAAGGAGCGATAGATGAGGGGGAGATTCATCTGCAAGGCGAAACGCGGCGTGAAGCTGTAACCGGCGACGAGTTGCGTGATGGAACTGGCGAGATATTGGCCGGTGGGATTGGTTACTTCCTGGCCGTCGAACTGGAGAGTGCCGAAGTAGGTGGACTGCTCGGCCACCGCGAAGGAGGTGTGGCTCAGCCAGCCGCCCTGCTGGTTAACCGCGGGCCACGCCTGGCCGAAGGCGGATGGGTCGGCCGCCAGGAGCAGGGCGTCGATTTGCGGTGTGTAACAGCCGCACAGGTCGCAGGCGCCTGCTGTCGCAGCCGACCCCATGAGTGCACCGATCCACCACAAGTTATGACGGGTCTTTCGCATTTCCGCGCACCGATCAGGGCCAAAGCTTGGTGGAATTTTGCCCACCGCGCGAATCATAGAGACGCTACGCGCAGCGTCAACGTCCGGCCCAGTCTCCATTACTCTGTGGAGGACGAAGGTCCGTCACCAGCATCTGTCTGCAAGCGCTTGCACATGATATCGCCCGGTCGCTGATGCCAAACGCACGGGCCGAGCCCAGTCCAGCCCAGGCGGGAATACCACGCCTGTTGGTCGAGGGTGAACAAATACAGAGTCTGTATCCCTCGCGCCCGAGCCGCGTCCTCGACCGCGGCACAGAGTGCGGCGCCAATACCCTGACGACGAAAATCTGGGCCGACGAGTACTCCGCCGAGCCAGGGAGTTAGATCTTCGCGCCCCTCCAGATCGTGCACGCGAAGGGCGGCGGTTCCGACAAGCTGTCCCTTGGCATGCGCCACCCATGCCATAGGCAACTGATCCCGATTCAGGTGCGTCTTGAGTTTCTTGATTCGAGCCTCAGGGGTTTCTTCGCCAAGAATAGAGCCCCACTGTTCGAACAGCCACTGCGCCAATTGCGGGATGCACTCGGGGTGCTCGCTCAGGTAGCTAATCTCTACTCCGTTCATACCAATTCAGTGTTCGACCTAACGAGAACAAGATCCTTAAGCCTATCGAAACGGCATCGACCGATTAGGCGTCGTCATCGGCGTCTTTAGGCCGTCCGGGTAAATCGAGATAACGCGATCTCCACACAATCTTGCCATCTGCCAGCTTGATGCACGCCAGGATCGGGAACTCCCCATTCACATTGAGCCAGACATCAAACTGCTTGGAACGATTTTTCGTGGCGAGTCGCGTCTTCGGAAAATCATGCCAAACGCGGTAGGTGACGCTTTCGATCCGTTTGAGCTTCCCATCCGAGATGGCTTCGAGCCAGACCCGCACTCGGAAGAAACCCGTCCCCGGGGAAGTCGGTGCATGGACAATCTCGGTGGCATGTAGGAGGAAATAGTCCTCTTCCAGTAAAGCGGCATATTTTGCGTCAATCTGGTGGATGGCACTCTCAGACGCCGGAGCTACCGAGGTCGCGTCAGAGACGGCGGCTCCCAATTTGTCCGCAGAAAGGGCCGAGGGTGGTTCCGGTAAACTTTGGAAGTCGAACTTCGCGCCACCGAGCTCCCCTGATTTGATCCGTTTGAGGAGGCCTTCAATCTGAGCCTTGAAGGCCACCAATATGATCAAAATAACGGTCGGCCATACAAGCGACGAAACAAAATCCAGCCATGCTTTAAGAAGAGAAGGATCAGGCATTCGAACAGTCATAGAGTACATGCGGAGGTTTAACGAAAATGGTTAGCTACGTGTCTAAGGCGAGCGAGTGTAGTTTCTTCATCCTTCCTAATTGAGACTCCTTCGCTTCCCCGCTCAGTCGCCGTTTTCTCTCACGGCTTTACCTTCTATGTTGCGCATCCCCATTCGCTCCATTCATCCCTCAACCTTAATCCACTGCAGGTAGCCAGCCTGCGCGCGAATGCCTTCGGAGTTCGCTGCTCCCGTCGACCATGCTCGGGGGGCCTTGAGCCCGTCAACGGCATCGCCGGGTTAGGCCTGAATGTAGCTTCAGCACCAGCTACAGTTTGTTGAGATAATTAACAAACATGTTGATCGCATTCTGTAACAGCATCGGGCCAAGCGTCTTTGCGCCCCAGACGAATATCCAAACAAGCACAACGGTTTGGACGATCACAAATGCCGCTGCACCAAACGCTTCGAAGTAGAATTGCACGCGGCCATCCTTCGATGAGACTGCTTGAAGATGCGCAACGATGTCGAAGCCTGCCTGCCGCAGCAGCCACAATTCACCGACAGGCACGATGCTGAAAATGATGACGATCAGAGCGAAGAGTAATAGGAGTGTTGTTTTGTTCATAAGTGGGAAAAGGCCAACCAGAACAAGATCAGCTACGGCTACCGAGACGGGGCGCGGCCACATAACAGAATATCGAAGTCATCTGAAGCTCGAGCACGCGACCGGTAGCCGTTAGCTGCATCGCCTGGTTAGGCGGTTGACGCTAATACACCAACTGGATTCCAATCAAGTTCACTGACGGAATCCACTGATGTCCGTCGAGATTGGCTCCGCGAAATTCGACTGTGAATACGCGGTCATCTCGGCGTGTGAGGCGATAATACCAAATTTGGTTATTATCGTTAGTGATTGATTCAGTGACCACGAAATCGACTCTTTCAGGAAAAGTGATGTCGACTTGCGATACCTGATGGTCCGTATTGTTCGCCGCGTTCAGCGGGAAGAATTTTATGTTTTTTATTTGAGGTGCAGCCATGTTTTGTTTCTTTCTATTATGGGGTTTCTTGTTGTGTTTTTCAGCGCGACGTTCGCGTCGAAATAGTGTTCGCCTAACGAGAACAAGATGAGCGACGGCCACCGAGAGCGACTGTGGCCCGGAGCGAAAGTGGTTTATTCATATGAACTCTGGACACGCAACGGGTGGCCGTTCGCTCCATCGCATGGTTAGGTGCTTTGGGCGGGACATCATCTGCGTGAACGAAGATAGAACACTGAGAAGAGTGCCGCTGCACCAACTAGCGCGAGATAAAGCCAGAACAAACCATAGGTGTGACCCATGCCATATCCGACGGCGGCGAGCACAAGCAAACCGATACCGCACATGAGACCTTCCTTGGTGTGATAACTCATTTGGTTTCTTTGTGGCGCTGCTCGGCCGCATGTGATGCGTTGCCAATCTCTGACGTCAGCGCTCCAAAACGAGTGTTGAGCATGTTGCGGAATTCTCTGAGCAGCGCCATGAACGCCTCTTGCGACTCCTTTGCGGCAGCAAGCTGCTTATCGAGAAGGCGATGCTGCAGCAGATATGTAATCACAGCGCCGATAACCACGCCTGCTAGACCTGAGAAGAGCGAGTTGAGATCGACGTGCATGGCACCTAACGAGAATTAGACGAAAAAGTTTCGTCTAACTCGGTGATTGCGGGGCTTTGACCGAGGGGCGGCCGCATGATTGGGAGGGTATTGGATCGCGCCAAGGCAGGCAATCCAAATAAATCGGGCTTCCATCTGCTCCCGAGCGCGGCGATCAAATCTCCGGGGCTACGCATTTGTGCGTATTTACGGCAGGGCGGATTCGGGTTAGTAACGGGCACCTCCCATGGCTCCCCCAAAACGCCGGGCCGGTAACGGCCATTGCGCATGTGTCCCGACCTCGGTCGAGCCCTCACCGGCCCATCCTCTTACGCCCCGCGAGCACGAAGTGGTGGGATGGATCGTAGAGGGCAAGCGCAACGGCGACATCGCCGCCATTTTGCAGGTAAGCGCGCGCACCGTGGAAAAGCACGTGCAGAATATCCGGGGCAAACTTGGAGTCGAGAACCGCACCTTTGCCCTGCGCTCAGGGGAGGCTTTTCCGCTCACCATTATATCGAAGAGACAGGATTTACGGCATTAACAGGATGGGGAACGGAGAGGATCTTTTCTCTTCAATCCAGGAAATCGTGTTAATCCTGTCTGATCAACTGCGAACACTTCGCTCGTCCCTCAGCCCGGAGGTCTTAACCGGGCGAACGAAGGCGGCTTCGAAGTGGTCGTGATCCAATCTTTGTCAGCTGCGTAGCGAGCACAGTTGCATCCGCTAGAGCAACTTGAGTTTGGTCAGATCCTGCGAATCGACGATGCCGACGGGGGCCTGGTTATCGTCCACCACCACGAGATCGTCGATGCGGTGGCGTTCGAGGAGGTTCAGGACTTCCACGGCGAGCTTGTCCTGATGGACGGTGACGGGATTCAGCGTCATCAGGTCGCCGACCAGGCGCTCGGCGATCTTGGTGTCGGATTGGAAGTGGCGGACGAAATCGCCGTGGGTGAAAATGCCGAGGAGCTGGCCGTTTTCATCGGAGACAACGGCGGCGCCGGCGCGCACTTCGGTCATCGTTTTCAGGACGGAGCGGATCGGCGCGTCGGGCGCGACCATGGCGAGCGCGCTCCGCGGCCGCATGATCTGATGGACGCGCAGGAGCAGGCTGCGCCCAATCATCCCGGCCGGATGGAAGCGGGCGAAGTCTTCCTTTTGAAAGCCGCGCGCTTCGAGCAGGACCATGGCGAGCGCGTCGCCCAGGGCGAGCATGACAGTGGTGCTCGACGTGGGCGCGAGATTCAGCGGACACGCTTCCTGCTCGATGTTTACATCGAGCACGACGTGCGCATTTTGGGCCAGGCTCGAGTTCGGGTCGCCGCAAACGGCGATGATCTTGACCTGGAACCGCGCGATCGCGGGCAGGATCCGCAGCATTTCTTCGGTCTCGCCGCTGGCGCTCAGGGCGAGAATGACGTCGCCGTCCGCGATCATGCCGAGATCGCCATGCAACGCATTCAGAGAATCGAGCACCACGGCGGGCGAGCCGGTGCTGGTGAGGGTGGAGGCGATTTTGTTCCCGATATGGCCGGATTTCCCCACCCCGATGACGACGACTTTTCCCCGCGCTTCGACCGCTTCCTTGATCAGCTCGACCGCGCGGGAGAAATTATCGTCCAGGCGCCCGCGCAACCGCTGGAGCTCGAAAATCTCCATTTCGAGCACGCGCCTCGCCTTTTCCAGATAGTCCATCGCCCCATGATTGTGCGCCGAGGCGTCCGGCCGGGCAAGGTTTCATGAAACCATTTAGCGATTTAGCGATTCAATGATTGAGCAAATGAAGAAAACCTGCTTTTCAATGTGGTATCTGATTTAGTCCTGAACCCACACCGCTCCGCTGCAACACCATGAAAACCCTGATCGCCATCTTCCTGATTGCTGTCGCCGTGACTGCGGCGGACGCGCAAACCAAAACGCAAAGCTTTACCGCGCCGGTCACTCGCCCCAAGCAGCGGCCCCGGCCGGCCCCGCCGATTTCCCAGAAAACGGAAGTGGACGGCGTGATCCCGCGCGCGGTCCGCGGCGGAAATCCGCTGCAAATGTTCAACCCGTGGGCGCCCCGCAAGTACGGCACCTCACAGGAAGCTGTGACCTACGATCCACTCGATCCGTATCGTTGGAGAGGTATCAAATTTTTTGAATTCCGATTTTGACGGAAGCAACTGACCGTTCCGCGCCGGTCGCGGAACGGCCGGTGGTCGCCTCGTACTGCGCGACCTTCTTGAAACCGGAGATGCTCCACATCTACCGGCAGATCACTTCCCTCCAGCGCGTTTCACCATTCGTGATCGCGCAGAAGCGCGAAGAAGCCGCGCAGTTTCCCTTCGAGCGCATCACGATCGTCCCAAAACCGGCGACGCATTTCGCGCGGCGATTTTGGTCCAAGCAAGTTCGAAACGCGCCCTGGCAGATTTCGCCGCGCGAAGTGAAGACGCTGGTCCGCGTTCTCGACGCGGCGCGCGCGCAACTTCTTCACGTCTATTTCGGCCATATCGCGGTGCATCTCCTGCCGCTGATCCGGGCGTGGCGAAACCCGTCGGTCGTTTCTTTCCACGGCGCCGATGTCCTGGTCGATCTGGAAAAACCGGCGTATCGCGCCGCGACGAAAGCCCTGCTCGAGGCCGTCCGGCTCGTTCTGGTGCGCTCCGAATCGCTGGGGCGCGCGCTCGCTGAAATAGGCTGCGCCCCGGAGAAAATCCGGATCCAGCGGACGGGCATACCGGTGGACGACATTCCCTTCGCCCAACGCGTCTGGCCTAACGACGGCGCGTGGAGATTCGTGCAGGCCTGCCGCCTGATCGAAAAGAAAGGCCTGAAAACGAGCCTCAACGCTTTCGCGCAATTCGCCATGCGTTATCCGCTGTCCCACTTCACGATCGCGGGCGAAGGGCCGCTCCGAGCGGAGCTGGAAACGCTGACGCGCACACTTGGGATCGAGTCGCGCGTCAGCTTCACGGGCTTCGTTTCCCAGACGGAACTGCGGGAACTCTTTTATCGCTCGCACATTTTTCTTCATCCCAGCGAGCAGGCGGCCGACGGAAATCAGGAAGGCGTTCCAAATTCCATGCTGGAAGCGATGGCGAGCGGACTGCCGGTCTTCGCGACCGGGCACGGCGGAATTCCGGAAGCGATCGAACACGGCCTGAGCGGAATTCTGGTAAAGGAAAGCGATCACGATGCGCTCGGCGTGGCTTTGCTGGAGGCCGTGGCCAAACCCGAAGCTCTCACCGCCATTGCGCGCACTGGTGCACATTCGGTTCGACAAAATTTTGAGCAAACGGCCCAGACGCGGAGACTCGAAGATTATTACTTCGAAGCGATGGTGTCGTCCGAGACACGCTCGCGTCGCTGAGATTCTGACTGAACCCGCTTCGCTATGCGAAGCTTGGGCCGAAGCTGAGGCCGCGCGCAGCTCACGCCGCCCACCCGCCTTCGCCTGCTTCGGCGTGGCAGGCAGGGCGGCGGCTACAGGGCCGCGCCTGAAACCGCATCGCTGAAAAAAACTCGCAACTCCTCGGCAACGACTCTGAAAGAAAGACGCGGGGAAGCGACACCCTCCATACCCGCCACGTCTTCTTGATAATGCTGCGGGTCAGTCAGCAGGCGTAACGCGGCTTTGCCGAGATCGTCGATGGAGCGGGCGAAGCCGCAGCTTTCCGGAAAGGCGAGACGATCGATCGCGCCGTTACCGCCGACGCACGGGACACGACTGAGCAAGGCGTCACCCGCGACCTGGCCGGGAACAAAACTGGTATCGAGTTGAAGTACGATTTTGTGCCGCGCGAGCTCGTGAAGATATTCCGCGTAGGCGAGCTTCCGATCGAGGACGCGCAATTTATTCTCAGCGAAGCCAACCCCGGCGAGAAGACGCGCGCCTTTGCGATGGTCGAAATTGAAAACGGTAACGTGTTCGCCGGTCGTCTCGCTTAATTCACGCGCAACGAGCAACGCTCCAGCGTGATTGCGCGAGGGCACATCCCATTCGCGGGTCCCGATGAAGATGCCCGAGCGCTCCGCGATCGGTCGCGAGAAATCCCAACGCGGATCGTGGAAGGGATAAGGCGTTGGAATGAAAGCGACCCCGTCCGGCTTTCCTCGAATCGCTCGATAAAGATCCGCCGCTTCAGGCGTGGGCGCGATGCAACTGTCCGCCTGCCGGACGATCCGCACGAAGCGCGCGAGCCTCGCCGGATCGCGCAACTGATCCGCGATCTGGTGAAGTCCCGTTTCCTTAAGCGAAACTGCGACCACGCGTTTCTCTTTTTGCAATCCAATCAGGGCGCGTTCCGAGGCCATGAAGTCGCCGCGAGGCAGCAGCAGAACCGGCGTGTTCTCGGCGATAGCGCGCTTTACTTCCCGATGAAAACTCCCGCGCGTGCACGCGGCGTAAGCGTGGAAGTTCGTCGGGGGATGGGGTTGGGCCGTTTCGCCCGCGCCATCAGCGAAATGCTGTTCCGGATCGCGCCCGCCCGGATTGACCACGGTCAAACGAAATGGAGTCGCGTCATGCTGCGCCATCGCGGGTGCACCGTATCAGACGAAGCAGCTCACCGCGATGGTGATCACAAGAATGATCCAAGATGGCTTTTCACAAGGAGGGGCGGTTTCCAAACCGCCCTCGTTCGTAAATAAAAGGCAGGCGGTTTGGAAACCGCCTCTCCTTGGAAGAGGTCAACCGAAATGGAGTCGCGTCTTGCTGCGCCATCGCGGGTCCTAGTCGCCGAGATCCGCAGGCGGCGGAGGCGTGGGCTTCAAAATCTGATCGCTCGGAATCTCGTCGGCCGGATGCACCGGCTTGGCGCGGCGGATTTCCTTATTCGGCGGTGTTGGTTCGACCGGTATCGCTTTCAAAATTGGCTTCGCGGAATCCGGTTCCACCGCTTCGGCTTTCGGAATGGGTTTGGTTTCGTCCGGCTCAACGGGCTTCGCTTTCAAGACTGGCTTGGTCGGATCAGGCATGCTCTCCTCTTCCTTCGGAGCGGACTTGTCGGCCTCCGGTTTTTCCTTTTCCGGCGGCGGCTTTGGTTTCACCGTGGAATTCACGGCATTATAGGGATCGTTCTCGGCCAGAAGGACCGGGCCTTTCACCGCGACGGGAGAAACCTGTTTCGGATCGACGGCGAGCGATGCCCGCGGAAATCCCGACGCTGGCAAATCCCGCACCAGGCGGGCCCGCACTTCGCCATGCACGTTGCAGGGCTCGGTTGGCATTTGCGCGGAAGTAGCAATCTCCGTGTAAGTCGTCCGGCGGCGAACCGTCTCTCCATCCGCCGACTTGACCGCGTCGTAACATTTGTCCGTGGCGAGCAAGCCGGACCTGCTGCAAATCTCGGCCTTTTGCATTCCGGCCGGCGCGGCAATCTCTTTGGGCGGATAGCGCTCACTGGCCGCATTCATCACGTCGACCCAAATCGGGAGCGCGATCTCGCTGCCGAACGCGCCGCGATAAATTTTCTGCGGCTTGTCGAACCCGGCCCAGACCGCGCATGTGATGGAGCTGTCGTATCCGGCAAAAAGCGCGTCGGTGAAATCGTAGGCGGTCCCCGTTTTGCCGGCGGCGGGAAATTTCTTGAGCCCATATTTTTCCCGCGCGATCCGACCGGTGCCGGTTTCGAGCGCATCCACGAGACACGAATGCACTTCGTAGGCGGTCTCGGCTTTTACCACCTTCTGCCGCGTCCGCTCCTCGGTGGCCTGCCAGACGACCGTCCCATCTTTTTCTTCGATGCGATCGAGGATATGGGGCGTGCTCGGGCGCCATCCGCCATTCGGGAAAATTGTGTAAGCCAGCGCCAGCTCGGCGAGGGTGATCTCACTGCTGCCCAGGAAGGTGGCGGGAAAAGGACGGAGCTGCGAACGGATCCCCGCCGCGTGGCAAAGCTGGATGACTGGATCGACTCCGACGGTCATCCCGATGCGGACCGTGGCGCCGTTCTTTGATTTCGCCAGCGCCTGCCGCGCGGTCATCGGTCCTTCGTAACGGTTTTCCTCCGACTCGGGTCCCCATTCGCCCAGAATCCCGGTCGTCCCGCCGATCATGACCGCACGATTATCGAGCGCGGAATCCTCCACGAGCGAGCCGGGGTAAAGCCCGTTCTCGAACGCGGCGGCATAGACGAACGGCTTGATCGCGGTCCCGGCCGGGCGCTTCGCCTGGAGGGCGCGATCGAATTGGTTATGCTCGAAATCGCGCCCGCCGATGAGGATGAGCATGCCGGCCGTTTGATTGTCGAACGCAATGAGCGCGCCCTGCAAATAATCGGGCGCCGCATTCAAGTTGGGCACGGCGAGTTGCTTCGCATTCTTGTAACGCGTGGCGAAAGAATCGTAGGTCGGGTGGTTGTAACCGGGGTGCTGCTCGGCCTGCGCGAGATGCGCTTTCAAGGAATCCTCGGCCACCTTCTGCAACTCCGCGTCGATCGTGGTGTGGATCCGGTAGCCTTCATTCATGGCGCGATCCCACCCGACTGCGGCAATGACCTGCTGCCGGATGTAATCCACCGCGTAAGTCTGGCCCTGCGCACTTTGGCGGCTTCCGATCGCCACATCTTCCGCCTGCGCCGTCTCGCACTGGGCGTGGGTAATGAAACCGAGATCACGCATCCGGCTCAGCGCGACATTGCGCGCCTCGCGCGAACCGGCTTTATCGCTCCAGGGCGAAAGTTTGTTCGGGCTCTTGATCAGGCCGGCGAGAGTGGCGGATTCCGCGAGCGTCATGTCGCGCGCGGGTTTCGCGAAATAACCGCGCGAAGCCGCCTCCGCTCCATACAAGCCGCCGCCGAAATAGATGCGGTTGAGATAGAGTTCCATGATTTTCTGTTTACCGAATCGCTCCTCAATCCGGCGCGAGAGAAAAATCTCGAGCAATTTGCGCCGGAAGGTTTTTTCCTTCAGCGCAAAACTATTCCGCGCGAGCTGCTGCGTGATCGTGCTCGCGCCCTGTCGCACGTGGCCGGCGGTAAAATTCTTGAGCGCGGCCCGCACGATCCCGGCAAGATCGTAACCGCCGTGCTGGTAAAATTTGTTGTCCTCCATCGAGACGACGGCATTGACCAAATCGCGCGGGAGCTGGTCGTACGGGACCGTCTCCCGGTTCTCGACATAGATCTGGCCAAAGATCTTGTCGTTCCGATCGAGGATGACGCTGGCCGATTCCATCTGTTCGAGCTTCGAGAGATCGAACGTCGCCGCTTCCGCGCTCAGGATGGAGGCGAGGTAGAAAAAATAAATTCCGAAGGCGATCAGGCCGATCAGCGCCCCGCCGATCGGGAGATAAAATTTCGGCTTGGTAAACCAGCGGCGATGGACGTAATCAACCGGTGGTTCGGAAAGATAGGAGACAGGCATGCGGCGCGGGTTGAATCGCTAAAACGTTAAGCAGTTAAGTCGGTCACAGTCGATCCGTTCCTCGCCCGCTTTCACGATGCCACGAATCGACCATTTGACGCTAAACATACCTATGCCTACCGGCGATCAAGCGTTGACCGGCCTCATTCGCGAAACGATCCGGCGAAAGGGGCCGGTGACGTTCGCGTGGTTCATGGAGCAGGCGCTTTATCATCCGGAGCACGGCTACTACAGCTCGGGCCGGTGCGCGATCGGTCGGCGCGGCGATTACTTCACCAATGTGAGCGTCGGTCCGCTCTTTGGGCGGATGCTGGCGGCGCAATTCGCCGAGATGTGGCATGCGCTCGGCCAGCCGGATGATTTCGTTATCGTCGAACAAGGCGCGCATCACGGGGATCTTGCGGGCGACGTGTTGGAAGCTGCGCGGGAACGGGCGCCCGAATTTTTCGAGGTGGTACGTTACCAGATCGTCGAGCCGTTTCCGATCTTGCGGGAACGGCAAATGGAAGCGCTTCGGAATTTGCGGGAAAAAGTGACGTGGGAAAAATCGCTCGCCGAATTGAAGCCATTCTGCGGCGTCCATTTTTCCAATGAATTGCTCGATGCGATGCCGGTGCATATCATCTGTCGCAGCGATCCGGAGGGACGTGCTTCCGCACGTCCAGGACATGCAGAAGCATGTCCCTCCGCTAACGGCGAGTGGCAGGAGCGATATGTCGAGGAATCGGGCGACGGATTTGGTTTCGTCACTGCGCCGATCACGGATGCGGAATTGCGCCGGCATCTCCAGGCCATCCCTCAGCCTCTGGCCGGACCATACGAGACCGAAGTGAACCTCGCGGCCTTGAAATGGATCGAGGGTCTCGAGCAGAAGCTCATCCGTGGATACGTCCTCGCGGTCGATTACGGTTACTCGCGCGACGATTATTATTCTGCGGAACGAAACGAAGGCACGCTGCAATGTTATGCGCGCCACCGCCTCGTTCGGTCACCGCTCTCTGATCTCGGCGAGATGGATATGACCGCGCATGTCGATTGGACGAGTCTCGCCATGCGCGCGGAAGAGCATGGTCTTCGCGTGGCTGGGTTTACCGATCAACACCACTTCGCGACGGGAATTGCGGCCGCCTTAATTCCCAAGCAGTTTGACGCCACCGCGGATCCCGGAACGCGGCGGGCATTGCAAACACTGCTTCATCCGGAGCTGCTCGGAAAAACATTTCAGTTTCTCGCGCTGACGAGAAATGTTCCGCCGGATTCCCAGCTGAGCGGATACAAATTCGCGCGGGACCCGCGCGCTATGCTTGGCCTGTAGTTTTCCCCTGGGCGATTGCTCGCTGCAACTCCGGCAGTTGAGGAAACGCGGCGCGCAGGCTGCAAAAAAGATTAAATCGAATCACCCACCAGAACGCCATCAAGCCATCCGTGAAGACAATCTTCTTACCTTGGGCGTAGGTCCGTCCGTAGTAACTAATGGGCACTTCGTAAATGGCGATTTTCAGTTTCGCGGTCTTAGCCACCGCTTCTACTTCGAAACCGAAACCGCTCGAAACAATCGCCATCTTGCGAATGATCTCGCCGCGAAATGCCTTATAACCGGTTTCGACGTCGGTCATGTTGAGATTGGTCAGTGCGTTCGAAAAGCAGGTTAGGAACTTGTTCGCGATGTAGTGATAAAAATAGAGCACGCGCGTCGCCTTTCGGACCAGAAAACGTGAGCCAAAAACAACATCCGCCCGGCCTTCGAGAATTGGGAGAATGACTCCATGGATTTCCGAAGGGTCGTATTCGAGGTCGGCATCCTGGACGATGACGATCTGTCCGGTCGTGAGGGCAAACCCATTTCTCAGGGCCGCGGTCTTCCCTTGGTTGCGTTCGTGATGAACGATCCGGACTTGCGGATGTCTCTCGGCCAGCTGTCGCGCTTGCTGGCCAGATCCATCTGTAGAGCAGTCGTCCACGATGATGATTTCGAGAAGACAGGGAACCTTCAACAATTTGTCCACGACCTCCGGCAGCGTCGCCTCTTCATTGTAAACGGGGACAACTACGGAAAGGCATGCAGGGTAGTCCTGGCCGTTCGGGAACCCATGGTTTGATTCGGGATCGCTCATTACTCCTTCCATCTGGTTTTATTCTCTCCCGACGCCATAAAAGCATTCAGAAGCCGGCCAGGGTCGCCTGACCCTTCCACTTCCTTTAGCCAAAAATCGAAGCCATCCAAGTTGTGGTCGGGAGGATCATCAGGATTGCGATGAAGGTATCCGAAGTAGTGAAGCAGGACGAGCGATCGGTTCTCCTCCTTCTTGATAAAGTTGCGGTTATTGACGAGCTCCAACAGCAACTGCGCGCGCGTCATGGTGAAGTTACTTAGCTTATTGATGAAAGCCGCGCGTTCGGCCGATTCGAGCGCAATTCCCGAGTTTGCCGCCAAGTCGTCAACATAGCGCTCTTCAGTTAGGTTTTGGTAACGCGCCTTGAAACTCGGCCCTTCCACCCATTGACGGGCAAACTCATTGAGGTTGGCTTCAAGTTTAGGCTGTTCGTCAGGAGAACTGACCAGCACTCCGCGGCCGATTGATTTCACGTCGGTTAGAAACTCCTCGTAACGCGGCATCCGGCCATAGGACGCAACATAAAAGCGATAAACAGCCTCGCTCCACGATCGATATTGCCCGAGCACGTGGACCGAGTCTTCCTCCACCAGTGTTTTCCATTCTTTGATCTGGAGTGTGAAGGGAAGCGACGCTTCGGTTTTCGCCCGCGGCTCGTTTTTTACCACGGCATAGAGATCGTCGCGCCCGTCGAAGCGATTGATGAAGCGCAAACGTCCGGCCAGGACAGCGCGCGCCAGAAATGTTTCGTAGTTAGTGCGGCGCTCCGGTGCGATCAGGTTGTTTTCGATCACAAGGTAGGACGTGGGAACCTCCTCGAGGAAGTTCATGAACTTCCCAGGGATAGATCCCGAGGCAATGGCCCATTCGATCTGGTCTTCATAAGACGATCCGAAGCCGGAAATGCCGACGATCAGCGGTTTCATGTGGTCGGCGGAACGGAGCACGTGGCGATGGTTAACGTGCACACCCGCTGGCAGGACGACGATCCCGCCGCGCATCGGTGTCTCTTTCAGCCGGAGAGTCACTCTATCCGGATAAACGTCACCGTGCATAAGCTTAAGCGGCGCCGCGTTGAGCTCTAACAGGAGCATCGCTGCAATGACCCCAAACACTAACCCTGGCTGCCAACGCGGGTTTTTGTTCCGGAGAATCTCCGCCAACCGCTGCGCGCCCAGTCCGGCCAGAATGGCGAGACCGAGATACGCGAACATCGAACCGCGCACGACCACGCGCATGCTCTGGAAGAGTGGAACCACGTCATAGAGGATGCGGTAGAAGAAGAAATTCCAGCCGAGCGAATAACAGAAACCGATGACCGCCCAGGTGAGACCAAGCCAGAAGGCGTCGCTGCGCCGGGGGGAACGCAATGTGTCCAGGAGGTTCCGGTTACTGCCCTGTCGCAGGAAAGAAGGATAGGCGAGGCACAGCCGCGCCAGGAGAGCGACGGCAAGGAGGGCGAGCGCACGTTCAGACGTCAAATAGTTGTAGAGACCGTGCAACGCGCGGGTCCTATCGTAAGCGATGGCAGGAATCGATAGGATAAGGGCCAACACTGCGACCACATCGAGCCGCCTAACCCACTTCGTGCGCGCCGCCGTTGAGTCGGCGTGCCTGCTTTCCTTCTTCTCGGGCGCGCCGCGAGGCGGCAGCCACGCGGTCAGCGAAAGCAAGATGGGAAGCAAGCCGGGAAACAATCTGAATTTCCCGCCGTCGGGCAGGTTATCGCCCATTGCATGCCACAGTTTATTTCGAGCGTCCGCCGCAAGCCAGTGGCTAGGCCAAGCAGACCACGTTTTAACTTCATCCACACTGCGCCGAAAGTTATAGAGCTTCGCGGCCATGTAGTAGGGGACCATGAATGGCAGCAACGCCAGCGATGCCAGCCCCAGCGCGACAGCGCCCCGTCTCCAAAACTTCCGCTCCCGCCAGATACCGTAGCGCGTTAGTAGGATCGCCGCTGAAACTACCAAGGGTACGAGTGACAAAGTGAACCAGGAAATAGTAGTTATTCCCGACATGAAGAAGGCGACACCCAGCCAGACCGCGCGCTTTTTGCTCCGCTCGCGCGCAAACAGGACCAGCGCTTCGAAGAGCAGAGGTATCCACATCGAAAAGAGGTAAGCCACCTGCGACATCAGGCCGAAGCGAAACGGGACGAAGGCGAAGATGATTCCGGCGACCCACGCCGCGCCGTTTGAACCGGTCAGTGTCCGCGAGAGACGAAAAGCCGCATAGCCGCAGGTCACGAAACCGAAAAACATCGCGACGGCGTGGACCGTCAACGGTCTCGCGCCGAGCGCGAAGAGCGGAAAGAAGAACAGGGCGATCCCGTAGGAGTGCTCGCTGAAGGCAAGCGTGTAGCGCAGCGGGTAGAACAGGTTTGCGTGGAAAAGATGGAGTGGATCGGTGAACGTTTGATGATAGTCCCACCAAAGGATCCAGGAGATAAGATATGGATCGCCCGGGTCGACGACTGCATCGCGCAAGCGTTTAACGTAAGGCCAGGTCACCAACGCGGTGAAAAGGCAGAAAGTAAGGAAGACCAGGACCTCCCGGGTCACAGGACTGCGTCTTACTCGACTAACCATGAGGACGGCCCAAAATGGGTCACTCTCGCACCGCTACGATCGTCGATCTCTCCTCGAGCCTGTCTCCGTACATGTAGTAGTAGCTCGACTGGCTCACTTTGGCGATCCTAAAGCCTAGCATGGCAAACACCTCGCGGTAAACACCGAGCGAGTAGGTCCACCAGGTGAAGTCAGCTTCAGGGTGGCTGGCCCGCGCTTCGAAGCGGGCGATGCGGTCGTCCGTTTGAAGGAGTGGCGAAAAGACTATGATGGTTTCTTTAGTCAGGCGGGCGATCGAGGCCAGCGCTGTTATCTGGTCGCTCAAATGCTCGAGCACCGATCCGACAATCGCGATCTCAAACTGACCTAGCTCTGCGGGCAGATCATAGATGTTGCCATAGTAAACCTCGGCCTTCGATTCGAGCAGCCGGTGACAAAGCCAATAGGCGTTCTTCCATCGCTCGATCTCGGCGCCATACTGCTCGGCCCACAACTTTGGGTCTCTAAAATGAAGTTTGTCTTTAAAAGGGAGAAACGCCTGCTGCACCGGATCGCTCTGGTCAAATGAGAGAACCCGCGAGGCTCCTTTCTTCTCTGCCTCGAAGCTGAGGAAGCCGGTGGCCGATCCTACATCGAGGACCGATTTTCCACCCATCTCCACTCCTCCCACATAATCGTCAAACCGTCCGCGAAGATCCCAATGACCGCGGAATAGCCCGAACCCCGGCAAGTCCATCGCGTGATAGAAAAAGCAGTCTTCCAGACGCTCCACAAAGCGCGGCGGCACCAAGGAGAAGGGTTCGATAGTTTTAATCATGTTCACTCTTTCGCGACCGGCCGAAGCTACCCGTCAACCTGTCCGGTAACAAACCTCGTTCCCACAACACTAGTGACACAATAGCCAATAAGGAGATGAGCAAACCTATCAGCACCGACTTCGGTTGATAAACAAAAGAGACGGTGTGATTCCCCCCGGACAGCGCGACACCGCGTTGATTGTAGTTCACGCGCATGACCTTTGCCCGGTGCCCGTCCACTTTCGCTCGCCAACCCGGATAATGATTCTCCGCGAGGACCAGGACAGAAGGCACGGCAGATTGGGTCTTAACTTCGACACGGTTGGGTTCGTGCCGCGTTACCTCTGCGCGACCGGTGGAATCTCCCTTCGCAAACGAAACGCCCGTGCTGGACTCGACCAGCGCTTTCTCAAGCGGGTTCCATGGCGCGCCATCGGGGGTTTTTCCCGACCGGATGATACCTAGCTCTTCTGCGCTGCTCACGACCAGCTGGCCCGTCGCAAGCCACGCCCGCGGCAAGACGCGCGTGTTCTCAAATATTGCTACCTTCCCAACTTCCGCGATACGCTTCCAGCGCGGACTCCTGGCTTCATTAGCTCTTGTAGCCGGTAATTGTTGCTCGGCGGATGCCTCAGATGCTCTTGTTATCCACTCGCTCCGGAGCGGGAAGGCATGGCTACCCGCCGCCAGCGAAAGCTGGGTTAGGAGGAGCGATAACTGTGGAGCGCCCAGGACGGGCACGATAGTTATTTCGCCCTTGGTCACGGTAATCTTACGCGGCAGGGTGAAGGAGGAGACATAGTTGTGCGCTTCATAGCTGGCCGGGGCCTCCGTCACAGTGTAGCTTGAGGCGATCGTCGCCCGTTTGTGCGCGATCCGCGACCGGATGTCGGGACGATCGTAGGCCCACTCCGAGGTGTGATCCCCGGCGCGCAGTTCGAAATCGTAGGTCTCCCCCTCCGTGCCTTGCAAACGAATCTTTGCGACGACGGTCCGATCCGGCACCGTTTGAGACCAGGCGAGAGCCGTGAGCAAGGCAATGTGGTCCGTCTCAGTCGGCGGCACCTTGAAGGAGAGGCGCTCGCCCGGAACAAGGCCGGATAGGTTCAAACTTTCTACGGCAAAGGTTTGATCGTCGTAAACCTGAGTGGCCGCGGGTTCTGCTGGTGAGGCGGATTGATCCTTGGGCGCAACTGAGGCCGATCGCACCAGCAAGTAACGAACGTTCAATAAATCGATTTCCCGGCTTTCGCTCCGCAAGGTTCGCTCTGCGTCCGCTAGATCTCCCCACACTTTCATGTCGCCTGCCAGCCGGCTGTAGCGAGCTAGTCCGAAGCCATCGTAACCCGCGGCATTCTCCCAGCCATGGGTCATGCAGATGTCCGGCTGAAGCGCCGGGACCCAGCCACTCGCCGGAGCGTAGGATGTTATCGGCTTATCAGGATCAAGGAATTGATCCTGAGTTAAAATCCGGTTAGGCGCGGCTCTCGCGCTGACGCCCGATTTGATTGTGGCTTGCCCCTCATGCTCACGCAGAAACTGAAGAGCCGCCGGCTCACTCCATAGCTCAGATTGCGAGGTCGGGCTGCTTACGCGCCAACCGCTGGACTGTCCCCAGAGACTTAGGTCTGCCAAAAGAATTGCAAGCAGCAGTGCCAGCGCGCCGCTTCGCCGACTACGGACGAACACCGAGAGCGCCCAGGCACTCACGGCCGCTAGGACCGGTGGTAAGAACAATTCCGGAGCGCGCAGAATAGTTACCGGCGCCGTGCGCCCAAGGTGAAAACTCGCGGGCCGACCCCACGTTATGGCTAGGCATGTCAGAAAGAACACGAAGAGGCCGGCAGCCAACACCCATCTCAAAGTCTTGGAGCGGTCAGGAGCGTGGACGATTGCGGTTAGTCCACGACCCGCGAGAACGGCGAGCGCGAATTCCACTTCCATGAGGTGGCGCGCCGGCACGCGAAAAAGGTTAAGCCCGGGCACGGCGTAAATCAGTTTGTAGAAATCGAAAGGGGCGTAACGGCCAAGGGCGAGAATGCTGCCAGCTACCGCCACAACCACCCAGAACGTAGTCCTGGCGTCGCGTTTCAGCACGAAAGCCATCAAGGCCAGCATGATTGTTCCTAGTCCGACATATCCGACATACTCCGCGTAATACGCAGGGCCCACGTAAGGCGCTCGAAACAGGTAGCCGTCACCGCCACCCACGACGTAAGGCGCCAAGAAGGTCCAGAGGAAATGACGCGGCATACTGAACGAACTGAAGAAGTCGTAGGAGACGTCAGCTCTCAGGCTGTGCCAGAGTAATTCCAGCGTAGGTAGGATTTGCACCGCCGCCAGCGCCAACCCGGCAGCGATCAAAACCAGAGACCACAGGTAGGCTGGGCGAGGAGTATTCGATGAGCGCCACATCGCCACGGCATAGGCTGCTGCTACCAGCAGAGCGTAAACGAAGGTCTGTTGATGTCCGGCGAAGAATTGGAACGCAACGATGGTAGCCAGGAGCAAGCCGCGGCTTCGTTTCCCACTCATACCGTAGCCATCGACCGCCCATAGTAACCACGGCAAGAGCGCCGCAGTGTGCATGATGTTGGTATGACCTATCTGCCCGACTAGGAAAGCGCTGCATTGCCAAACCAGACTTGTCAGCGCCGCGCCGGCCAGGCTCGAGCCGCTGCGCCGCGCATAAAGATAGGCGCCGAGCGCTGCGAGCACGTAAGCCGAGAGCATCATTAGATTCGTTGCCACCGGTGGGCTGAAGACCAGGTAGAACCAGTTGAGGGGGAAAAGCACACCCGCCTGGGCCCCGGCAAAGAGCGGCATGCCGCAAAAGATGTATGGATTCCAGAGCGGGAGATAGCCGTCGTGAATCAGGTTCGCTACGACCGCGCGCAGCGGAACGTTGAAAATGATGCCGTCGTCCGGAGAGATAATGAGGCTTCCGCGCGTCGCCGGGAAAAAATAGAGAAGCGGCAGCAGGCAGACCGCGATCGCAGTCGCACCACTCGGCGTTATCTTAAAGTGAAGGCCGAATGGAAAACGCATTGGAGCAAAAAGAGAATCGATGAGCAATTGGCGGAGTATTTGTTCGCGCCTCGCCACTTTTAGGCGGCTTGCGGGTGTTCCGCAAAGCTCTTGTGCGAAACCAGACCAAGCGATGAATGGCACTCAGGAGCAGAGGCAGAGGCAACCAGCGGTCCCGTCAGCGACGACATGAAGGAGAGATGCGGATCCTGGTTATTGAAGATGAGTCGCAACTTTCCCAGCACATCATCAAAGCGCTCCGACGGCATAACCACGAACCGAGTGCGCAGTTCGATGGCTCGGAAGGTTTGCAGGCCGCGCTACTCGATCCGCCCGATTTAGTGGTGCTCGACTTAAACCTCCCAGGCCTCGATGGATTCTCCGTGCTGACTCGGCTCCGGGAGGCACACTGCCCCTCGCGCGTACTCATCCTGACTGCGCGCGGCCAGGTGGACGATCGCGTGAAAGGTTTGAAGGCCGGCGCGGATGACTACCTAACCAAGCCTTTCTCGATGGACGAATTGATCGCTCGCGTCGATGCCATCGGACGCCGAGGGGCCACGCCAGTCGCGGCTGACCTCCTGAAAGTCGCCGACTTGCAGATGGATATTCAGCACCGCCGCGTTACGCGTGCGGCAAAAAACATCGCTCTCTCGCCCCGCGAGTTCGATGTCCTCCAGGTGCTCATGCAGGAGCCGGGCCGGATTTTTTCTCGCACGGAACTCTGCGAGCGGATCTGGCATCGGGAACACGAATATGACACCCGCACGGTGGAAATTTTCATCACGCGGCTACGAAAAAAAGTGGACGCGGGCCCCGTGGCGCCGCTTATCCACACACTTCGGTTTGAGGGCTACACCATTCGCCCGCCGGCCTGAGATGAAGACTCCGGGGAGAAGCGCCACTCGCTGTGACCTCGACCTTTCTCCACTATCTCGTTAGTCTTCCTTGCATGCGGATCCCTTGCTCGTTGGTCTTCATCGCGACGATTGGATTGGCGCCCGAATCTTTTGCCCAAGCGGAGATCGAAGGCCGGGTGGAGTTGCCCAGGACGCCAGCGGCGCAGGTGATAGTCAAGCGCTACGAAATCGTGACCAAAGGCGGTGTCCTGGCGCCGGAACCTCCCCTCGCGGTGGTCTATCTCGAGGGCTCATTTCCCAAAAAAAAACCCGTCACGGCGACGCAGATGCTGCAAAAGGATCTCACGTTTGTGCCGGCGCTTTTGCCGGTGCAGACCGGAACGAGAGTGGCATTCCCGAACCTCGACGATACCTATCACAATATCTTTTCTTTTTCGCCGGCAAAGCGTTTCGATCTCGGACGCTATCGGCCCGATGAAAAACCAACTCCTTCTGTCGTGTTTGATGTGCCCGGCCTCGTTACGGTTCGTTGTGACATTCACAGTCACATGCGCGCACTGATCCTCGTCATCGACACGCCGCATTTTGTCATGAGTGATGCCGATGGCCGATTTCGGCTGAGCGGCCTCCCCTCCGGACATCACACTCTCAAGGCATGGTTGAGCAGCAAAACTACGCTTGAACGTCCGGTCGAGTTAACCAGCGGATCCACTCTCCGCGCGAACTTCCCGTGAGCCCAACGTTGGCGCCGGCGAAATCCAGCCTCCTCCGCTTTCGGATCAAGCTGCTCGCCGCGATGATGCTCCTGGTTTCGGGACTCACGGCTTTGGGACTCTACCTGGCGCAACGACAGTTGGCGGCAAACGCCGCGCAGGAACTGGAGCGTGAGTTTCGAGCCGAGGTGGCCTCTTTGCACAGCGTGCAGGAAATGCATCACGCCCTGCTCGCGGAACGCGGCCGCGTCCTCGCGGAAAAGCCGCGCATCCACGCCGCCCTCGAGGACAACGCGCTCGATCTCTTATACCCGAACGCCAAGGACGAGTTGCGCGACATGATGGAATGGAAAGAAGAGGCCGCCGAGCCATGGGTCCCCACGCTTCACGCCACGTTCTATCGTTTCCTTGATGGCGGAGGGGCCGTGATCACGCCGCCCAGTACTAAGGACTTCGGAGAGCTCAGGCCGGAAGAAGAAACCCAACTTACCCTCACCACAGTTCTGAGGCAGCAGCAGATCGGCTACTTATGGCGCAAAGCCGTCGATGGCTCTGAGACCATCGATGAGGTGGTCGCAACGCCCATCATTTCCAGCGAAACCGATCAGCCGATTGCTGCGATCGTCGTTGGCGTCAAGCCCGCCCAGCTCCGCCGCCATCGCCTGGCTGCCAGCACCAAGAATGGCATTTGGCTACAGGGCCGGCTGCATTTGCCCACCCCGGCGGACACCTCGCAGGCGATGATGCTGGCTCGCGAGATAAGTCGAACGTTAACGCCACTGGATCGGGCGGAAAGGAGTTTGCGTCTCGAGGTGAATGGCGTGCCTCATCTTCTTTTTTACAAACAGCTCAATCCGAACTCCCTCTTTCCGCCCGCTTACGAGATTTGCATTTATCCTCTGAATGATTTGCTCATTCGCCAACGGCAACTCCGCTGGCAAATCCTTGGTGCAGGTGCGCTTTTCTTACTCGTCGCCTTCTCCGTCAGCCATTTCGCCTCGGCCCGGTTGTCCGTCCCGGTCACCAAACTGGCGCGGGATTCCGCCGCAAATCGCGCCGAGCGGGAACGCGCGGAGGCGGCGCTCGAAAAAACCAGCAAGGAGTTGCAGAGATCCGCCCGCTTTTCCGCCAATACATCCCATCAGCTCAAGACGCCTGTGGCAGTCCTGCGCGCCGGACTCGAAGGACTGCGCGCGCATGAAAATCTCACGTCCGAAGGACGGGACGAAATCGCGGCGCTGATTCACCAGACGTTTCGGATCACGAGCATCATCGAAGACCTCTTGCTGCTCTCACAGATGGATGCGGGCCGCCTGCAAATCGCTTTCAGTTCCGTGGACCTCTCGCAGCTGATCGAGGCCCAAATGGACGACCTGAATGCGTTGCCCGATGGCGTGGATGCCGAGGTCGAAAGCGATTGCCCCGACATTCAGATCGCCGGTGAAAAACATTACGTCGCTCTCATCCTGCAAAATCTGCTCGAGAACGCACGAAAATATAACCGTCCGGGCGGGCGTATTCGCATCTCCTGCCGGGACGCGGGAGACTGCGCAGTTCTGACGATCGGTAATACTGGCCGCTCCATCCCAGCCGCGGCGCGGGAACACATCTTCGAGCGCTTCCATCGCGGCTCAGTGGAAGAAGATATTACAGGTCACGGCCTGGGCTTGAATCTCGCCCGGGAACTTGCGCGCCTGCACGGCGGTGATTTGAGACTCGTCTCTTCCAAGGAAGATTGGACAGAATTCGAAGTGCGCTTTCGTCTTGCCACCCAAACCGTCGGGACCACTGCGCGAGTCTTATGAAGACGCTCTGCCTCTTCGGCTTCTTCGTTGCACTGACTACAGCCAGACTCCCGGCGGACGACTTTCTCGACGACATTGAGAACGCGCTAACCATCAATGCCTTCCAAGGCACGGTTCGGACACAGCTGAGCGGATTCGTTGATCTCGAGATCTACCGGATCGACCTGCCGCCACCCGGATTGATCGACGCCGATCGCCATTTTTTCCTCAACCCTCGTCTTTCACTTTTCCTCGACGCGCAATTCGGCACGCATGTTTATCTCTTTGTCCAATCGCGCGTCGATCGCGACTTCGATCCGCACGACCACGGCGCGCAAATCCGGCTCGACGAATACGCGCTCCGCTTCAATCCCCGGGAAACTGACTGTTTCGATCTGCAAATTGGGAAATTCGCAACCGTCATCGGTAATTTTGTCCAGCGGCATCTATCCTGGGAAAATCCTTTTGTTACAGCGCCTTTGCCCTACGAGCACCTGACCGCGGCCTCCGACGCCGCGGCGCCCGCGGGTGTGCGCGACTTCGTCTCTGGCTTTGTCTTCGAAGAGGACAAAAACAATCCACTGATCTGGGGACCAAGCTACGCGACCGGCGGATCCGTTGCGGGCCAGATCGGAAAATTCAATTATGCCCTGGAGGTCAAGAATTCAGCGCTCGCCTCGCGGCCCAAATCGTGGGATGCGAGCGAGATTGGCTTTAGTCATCCAACGGTTAGCGGCCGGATTGGTTTTCGGCCTGACCAGGCATGGAATTTCGGTGTCTCCGCGAGCGACGGTTCTTATTTTCGTCCGGAGGCAGGCTCGACCCTACCGCCAGGTCGGAGCATTGGCGATTACCGCGAAATCCTTTTCGGGCAGGACATCAGCTATGCCTTTCATCACCTGCAGTTCTGGGCAGAGTTTTACGAAGTCCGCTTCCAAGTCCCCCGGGTGGGTAACGCCGACACCTTTGCCTATTACCTCGAGGGAAAATACAAGTTCACCCCGCAGTTCTTTGGCGCGCTGCGCTGGAACCAGCAACTTTTTGCCACGGTGCCTGATGGCATTGGTGGAAGCGCCCGTTGGGGGCACGACCTTTGGCGGATCGACACTTCGCTCGGCTACCGCTTTACCGCCCACACGCAGTTAAAACTGCAGTATAGCTTTCAAGACGAAAACTCGGACTCCCGGGATCTTATCCATACCTTGGCAGCGCAATTCACGGTGCGCTTCTAAGCGGTTCTCGGGAATGATCGAAAGAAGATGCTCGTCACCGTCGGGCAGTAGCGGGTAAGCGCACAATTTTCACGATGTGGTCCGAGCGCGAACGTAACGAAACTGTTACGAAGCTCTGCTTGCGAAGCGAGTGCACCGGACGGTCGCTTTCCTGACAGGGGACGAATCACTTCACGGAGCGCTCATGAAAAAAGGAATCGCGTGCTTTGAATTCGCAAGGTCATCGACCAGGCGACGGGCCGCATCTCCTTCCCCACTAGGAGTAAACAAATGAGAAAAAGCTACAGAAACCTCATCGCGACATGGAGCATCGTCCTGTTGGTCGCTTTGGTTCGACCGGTCTTAGGACAGGGAAGTCCCGATATCGTCTGGCAAGGAGCGCACACGGGATATGTCAGGTACACAAACTTTTCGCCAGATGGCCAACAACTCGCCTCGGGCGGCGATGACAAAAAAAATAACTTATGGCGAGCGGCGGACGGAACGCTCTTACGCACGATCACCCAATGTAGCGGGCTCCATTGTGGCGGGCCTACTTTTGGACTTTACTCCCCGGATAGTCAGCAGCTCGCCACTTCTGGTATCAAATTTTGGAACATCGCAGACGGGAGTCTCCTGCGCACTCTGGCTATCGGAGGCACGGTAGTTTTCTCACCCGATTGGCAATTTATTGCTTCGGCGGTTACCACTTCGAGCTATCCCGGGCAGACTCGGAGTATGAGCTTGTTCCGAACTTCTGACGGCTCCCAAGTTTGGACCAAGCCGGCGGTGGGCGGAGGAGCAACCGCTTTTTCTCCTGACGGAGAACTGATCGCTTCGATGGGGTTCCAAGGCATCGACATCTTCCGCACCTCGGATGGAACCATCGTTCGCAACATTGGTGGACCGCGCGGAAGCGTCCTGGCCTTTTCTCGCGACGGCCAGTTTCTCGCGACAAACGGTGGCGCCGGCGGGTCCTATCGCTACGACGAGACCATAAAAATCTTCCGAGTCTCCGATGGCTCACTGGTCCGGACGTTCACAGGTACCGGCGTGGTCACATCGATTGTTTTCACACCGGATGGCGAGACGATGATCGCCAGCTCATGGGATTCGAATGAAGATCCGGTCAGCGGATTCATTCCCGCGACTGGCAGCGTAAGGTTCTGGCGTCTTTCGGATGGCGCGCTGCTGAAGACGTACGATCAAAACACGGGCACGTCGGCCAACGCGCTTTCAGTTTCACCGGATGGTCAACTCTTCAGTTACTCGCACGATTCGACCGTAGTGGTGGCGCGCGTTCCTGCGAGTTCGTGCGCATTTTCTATTTCCCCCGCCGGCGCGCACCTTCCGCCGGGGGGGGGAAGCGGCTCGGTCAACGTAACGGCTCCTGCCGATTGCCATTGGACAGCCATCAGTCGCGTAGATTGGATTAGCATAACAGGCGGGAGCAGTGGCACGGGGAACGGGACAGTCACCTATACTACAAATGGCGGAAGCGATGATACCACGGGGCTTTTGATTATCGCCGAACAAACGTTCCCAATCCACCTGGGGACAGATTCATGCACCTATACGGTTTCGCCGACGAATGTGACTTGGTCCTACAATGGAGGAACAGGAGGCGTAGGTGTGAGCACGCCAAGTGGCTGTGGCTGGACAGCTAGCAGCGACGACGATTGGATTACCATCACCAAGGTGAACCATGACAGCGGCAACGGCGGAGTAACTTATTCCATCGCGGCCAACAGCGGCCCTGCTCGCACCGGCACGCTAACTGTGGCTGGCCAATTAGTCACCATAGATCAAGTGACCACCCCCTGCTCGTATACGGTGTCTCCGACTGAAAAGTTTTTTGGCAGTGCCGGCGGACCGGGCACTGCAAGCATAACGACGCTGAACGGCTGTCCATGGACTGTGACTACCGATGCGAGCTGGATCACCCTGGAAACTACCAACGGCAGCGGCTCGTCGACGGCGAACTATTGGGTAAACGCAAATAACACCACTGGCAGTCGCACCGGCACAATCACCGCGGCCGGACAAGTGATCACGATCGCGCAAGAAGGAATCACTTGCAGCTACGATATTTCGCCGGCCAATCGTTCCTTCACCAGCGACGGGGGAAATGCTTATGTGAATATGGCTGCGGCGGACGCGTGTAGCTGGGCCGCAACCAGCAACGATAGTTGGATAACTATCACCTCCGGCGGGAGCGGTTCAGGCTGGGGGACCATTTACTATGCAGTAGGAGCTAATACCAGCGGTAGTTCTCGAACGGGCACGATCTCCATTGTCGGTCAAACCTTCACCGTATTTCAAACCGCCGAGACAACCCAAGGCATGCCTGATCTCTTATGGATCGGAACCGACCATCAGGCGCAGGTCAATGCCATCGCCTTTTCGCCCGACGGAGAGTTGCTTGCTTCCGCGAGCGACGACCACACAGTTAAGCTTTGGCGCGTTTCCGATGGCGCCTTGCTCGCCACGCTGAGAGGTCACTTCGAGGAAGTGAACTGCGTCGCCTTTTCCCATAACGGCGAGATGCTGGCCTCGGGTAGCATGGACCGAACGATCAAGCTCTGGAATGTCGCGGATCGATCGCTGATTCGAACCATGGGAGGCAACGAGTTTATCCTCGGAGTGGCCTTCTCTCCGGACGACCAGCAATTAACCTCAGGTGGAGGCTATTCGACTAATGAAATCAAAGTCTGGCGCGTCTCCGATGGAGAGAATATCTCAATCACCCACGATCAGTTGGGTTCCACTAACTCAGTCGCCTACTCTCCGGACGGGCAATTTCTGGCCACAGGCAAGGCTAACAACGTTGCCACCCTGACGAATTTCTTGAGTTGGAACGTCCAGTGGTTTGGCCACGATGGAGCAGTGAACTTTGTCGCCTTCTCGCCGGATGGCGAGAACCTGGCTACGGCCAGCGACGACCAATCGGCTGGGGTATGGAAAGTGGAAAGCGGTATGCGCTTTCTCAGCCTGACCGGGCCTTCCGGTTTTGTTAAGTCTGTTGGGTTCTCTCCCGATGGACAAACAGTGATCGCGGCCGGACAGGACTGGGGAGCGCAGCGCGGCACGATTCTCTTCTGGCGCGTCTCGGATGGAGCGTTGCTGCGGGCTTACAACCAAGGGACATCCACCGCGGTTTTTTCGGCCCAGTTTTCTCCTGATGGCAACTCCTTCGCCTATGGCCGCGCCGACGGCAGTGTAGTGCTCGCGCGCAACTCCCTCAATGCTGGACCTACACCAACGCCAACGCCTGCTCCAACTGCAACTGCAACTGCAACTGCAACTGCAACTGCAACTGCAACTGCAACAGCAACTCCAACTCCGATGCCGACAGCTTCCCCTGGAGCTACGTTAACTCCTACTCCGACTCCGGAGCCAACAAGCACTCCAGAAACAACTGCGACTCCTACTCCAACTCCAGAACCAACCACTACCCCGACACCTACCCCAACCCCCGAACCCACCGCCACTCCAATCGCGAAAACGCCTCCTCAACCTCTCAATGTTTCGACGAGATCGGTGGTGCAGAGTGGCGATGGCGCTCTGATTGGCGGTTTCATTCTCGACGGTTCCGATTCGAAGAAGGTAATCATTCGTGCGATCGGGCCATCCCTGAGCAGGAGCGGCATGACTGGAGCGCTCGACGACACAACGCTTGATTTGTACGACTCCGGCGGTCGCCTCATCGCGAGTAACGACAACTGGAAACAGTCGCAACAAGCGCAGATCGAGGCCACCGGCCTGGCACCGAGCCATCCGCTTGAGTCTGCGATCGTCGCGACTCTCAGTGGGAATAGCTCCTATACCGCCATCGTTCAGGGAAGGGATGGCGCCACCGGTGTCGGCTTGGTGGAGGTCTATGATCTTGGCCTGGAGAAGAACTCGAAATTGGCCAATATAAGCACACGCGGATTTATCGACACAGGAGATCACGTTATGATCGGGGGATTCATTGTTGGGGGAACCGCGACTGATAGAACCAAAATCGTAGTCCGCGCCATCGGTCCTTCTCTGGGCAAGTTGGGTATTGCCGGCACATTGCAAGATCCTACCCTCTCCCTTTACGACAGTAACGGGAACGTAGTTGGCGTGAATGACAACTGGCAGGATGCCAACCAGCCTGAAATTGCTAAGGCAGGCCTGGCACCTTCCGATGCTCGCGAGTCTGCCCTATTTCGGTCGCTCTCGCCCGGCGCTTATACAGTCATTGTCGCTGGTAAAGGTGGCACCGCCGGCGTCGGCCTGATCGAAGCTTACAATATTCGATGACCATCCCGAAGTCGCCGCGATAGGGACCGGGCCAACTAAGCGATCGATGCTGGCGCCGCCTCATCCGCCGGACTGGAGGCCGGAACTGCAAGAAAGGGCGCAAACGTTTCCAGCGCGCGGGTCGGGATCGTAGCGACGACGTTGGTAAATTCGTGATCGTACGAAATTTCGCGGACAGTTCCGTCGCGATGCAAGCGAGCGACCAGGTCCGCGCGCGCCGCGGGTAACCGCAGCTCAACCGTCATCGTTCCTCTCGCGACGAATTCGGAAATGCGTTCGACCAGCTCGTCCATTCCTTCTCCGGTGAGCGCTGAGACAGAAGCCGCGTCTGGAAAATGCCGCCGCAGGGCGAAGAGCGCGGCTGGGTCGGCGACTTTGTCTACCTTGTTGAAGACGACGAGCATTTGTTTGGTGTCGGCGCCGAGATCGGTCAGCACGCTCATGGTCGTATTGTAAAATTCCATTACCTCCGGCTGGGAAACGTCGAGCACATGGATAAGAAAGTCGGAAAGTGCTGCTTCTTCCAGCGTGGCGTTGAATGCTTCGACGAGCTCATGCGGAAGCTTGCGAACGAAACCCACGGTGTCGGTCAGCAACAACGGCTGCTTGTTCGGCAGCGCAATTTTTCGCGTCGTAGTATCGAGCGTGGCGAAAAGTTTGTTCTCGATGAAAACGTCGGCGCCGGTGAGTCGGCGCAGGAGTGAAGACTTGCCGACGTTGGTGTAACCGACGATCGCTGCGTTCGGCACCGGTGCGCGCTTTCGGTCTTTCCGCTGGGTCGCGCGAGCGCTTCGCACCGTCTTGAGCTCGCGCTTGAGCCGATCGATCTGCAATCGGATCTTCCGCTTGTCCTGCTCGAGCTGACTTTCGCCCTCGCCTTTCGCGCCAATGCCGCCGCCTTGCTGGCCGAGGTGACTCCACGCGCGCGTGAGCCGCGGCAGCGAGTACTCCATCCGCGCCAGATCCACCTGGATCCGGGCTTCACGCGTTTGCGCGCGTGCGCCGAAAATATCCAGGATAATTTCGTGCCGGTCGGCAACCGTCATGCCGGCAAGTTCCTCCCAATTGCGCTGCTGCGACGGGCTCAGTTCGTTGTCGAAAACGAGGACATCGCACTCGAGCTTTTTCGCGAGGTCGACAATCTCCTGCGCTTTGCCCGAACCGATTAGATAGCGCGGGTGTTGTTCGCGATGATGCACCAGCATCCGCTCCACCACCGGAAGCCCGAGCGTGTCGACTAGCTCTTCCAGCTCCTCGAGCAGACTTTGCGCGTCAGCCTTCTTGTCGTGGTCGAGGTATGCGCCCACCAGGAGCGCGCGCTCGACCATCTTATCCTTTGCTTTGATCTCAAACATGCGAGCGATAATCTAGCATCTGCTGTTCACTCACGCCGGATGTTCCGGGCACAGCGCTCAGATTGCTCTCGTCTGAATATCAATTTCAGACTTGAGAGTGCGGTGGACAGGACACTTGTCCGCGATCTCGAGCAGCTTTTTCTGTTGTTCCGGATCGAGCTTTCCCACGAAATGAATCTCGCGCTCAATGCGATCGATCTTGCCTTCCTTGGTTTCGCACTCCTGGCAATCTGTCGCGTGGATTTTGGAATGACGCAGATTTACCGTCACGGTTTCGAGCGGCCACTTCTTCGTTCTCGCGTACCAGGCTATGGTCATCGAAGTGCAGGAACCGAGCGCGCCGAGCAGCAGGTCGTAAGGCGAAGGCCCGGTATCCTTCCCGCCAACCTCGATTGGTTCGTCCGCGGCGAACCGATGGGGACCGACACTGATTTCCTGGGCGAACCCAGCGGCGTCGCCGGTGACAATTACATCCGTGTTACTCATGCCCGAACGTTATCTTCATTCTCGACCGGCTGCCAATCGCGCGATCGGATCACTTGGGAATGCGAACGGGAATCGGCCCCCGGAATAACGCCTCGCGGAGCGAAAAAGAGAGCTGGACTGCGACAACGACGAGCGCACAATGCCAAAAATGGCGTCCGAAGGAAAGTCTTCGATCATAGGCTGCGCGGTCACAGGCATCATCGGCGCCCTGATCCTCTGCGCGGTCTTGTACCCTTTCCGTCAAACGGGAAGGCAATCCCTCGACGTCTGGACCCGGGCGGCCTGGATGTTCGCGCACCGAACGGACGGCCAGGCTTTCCCCCACAAGGCCGAACTTTGCGCGGCGCCCTTTTGCACGCGAGTGAACACAGAACCGAAATATGTCGGTGGCAACCCGGGCCATCGCAGCGAGACCACGCTGCCCTTTTGTCCCGAGCATACCTCTGCCCTCCCCAGGACAGGAAGCCGATTCGACGACTTGATTCGATTCATCTATTGGGTGGTGGCGATGGTCCTATCCTGCCTCGAGGTCACGCTTGCATTAGCAATCGTGTGCTATCCCTTCGCCCTCGTCCTGGCGTTCTTTCGTCGGGACCAGGAAGGGCCAAGCTATTGGAGGCGCGCCTTCGACTACTCCCTTGCTTTCGGCATTGGGATCGGAGGAGTCGCGACCTTGTTGGTGTGGGGAATGTTCGCGTGGTGGTAGTCCGGGAGAACGAGATTCCAGCTCGCAGAGCCACGACGCTTTTGGACTTGTGTTGCGTGCGCGAAACTCGCCAGAGTACCTTTCCGTTGGCAATGCCTGCCGGCTCGAACATCAAAAACATCAAGATATGAAAACAAGACACGCTGCACTCTGTTTGCTTTTGTTAGGCTCCTTCGCTCTACTGGCGCCACCATCCGTCATCGCTAACCCGCCTCGTCCTCTCGGCGACTCGAAAGTTCTCACGGCCATCCCCGCGTTGCCCGGATATCCTGAAGGCATCGCGGTGCACGAGGGACTTGTTTACGTCTCCGGGCCAGCCGCTTTCGGCGTTCCCGGCAACTTCATGCCGTCGAAAATTTTCGCCTACGATGAGGACACCGGTGCGCTCGAAAAAACGATCACGATCCAGGGCCAGCCCGGCCCGTTAAACGCGATCTCCTGCATCGCGTTTGGCGAAGATGACAACCTCTTCGTGGTTGATGAAGCGCTAGGCATCCTGAAAATCAATGTGGAAACGGGGCAGCAAAGCGTCTATGCCGCGCCGTTTTACCCCGTCTTTCACTCCGCGTTCAATCCTCCCGCGCCGCTGTTGATCAACGATCTGGCGTTCGACAAGAATGGTTACCTCTACGTGACCGACTCATTCCAGGCGACCATCTGGCGTGTGCCTCCGGGCGGCGGCGCGCCTCAGGTCTGGTTCCAGAACGCCATCATCGACGGACCATTTGGCCCGAACGGCGTGCGCATCGACAAGAAAAGCGAAAAACTTTACTTCACCGTGACGTTCGATGGCGCCGGCTTCGGTTACGTTTACACGCTCCCCCTCGTCAACCACCCCGTGCTGTCGGACCTGCGGCTATTCCACAAATACCAGGGCGCCGACACTGGTTCCGGCCCCGACGGGATTGCCTTCGGAAAGTCAGGCAACCTCTACGTGGCGCTCGCCGGCACGAGCAAGATTTCAGTTCTCCGCGAGAATGGAACCGAAGAAACGAAGTACAGCGGCCCCGCCCAAAACCCGGGAAACCCCGCCCACAATCCTTTGCCATGGGCCAACCCGGCGAATATCGCGTTCAACAAAAAGACCAAAAGCCTGCTCGTCACGAATCACGCCAGTCTCACCGGCCTGCCTGATCCAAGCTTTCTCTTCGCCGTCTTCGACGTCTACGTGAACGACAAAGCCGGCAAGCTGTTCAAAAGCGACGACGACGATTAAGCGCCGCCCGGAAGCCCGGTCCGACCATGGAGCTTCACGATGGCAACGGCCGCCTGCTCGCCAGGAACGATAACTGGAAGACAGATCAGCAAGCCGAGACCGAAGCGACGCAGATTCCGCCAGCGAACGATGCCGAGTCCGCCATCATCGCCGACCTTCCGCCCGGCCTCTACACCGCCGTCGTCGCCGGCGAAGGCGCGAGCGGCGTGGGCCTGATCGAAGTTTACAACCTGTCAACTAATCGACAGCGGGCGTTGTTCCCTGCGCAGCGCCACCATCGGGTTTACGCGGGCGGGGACGAAGCAGGAGATCGCGGCGGCCAAGGTGAGGAGAGCAGAAGACGTGACCGGCAGGCGCGCCTCCGACTTTGCTCAGGAGATAGCCCCTGCTACCAGACCGGCCTCCTCAAGCGCCCTTGGAAGCGGCTTCGACTTGTTCGAACAACGTCGCCGATGTGGTCGTAGTCCCCGCGGTCCCTGGCGTCCCCGGCGATGCGCCTGCGATCGGCAGCCTGGCGCACGGACACTTTCCGCGCGGCACATGAAGAATGCCCGTCACGGCGAATCCGGTTTGTCCCGCAGTATTGGTCACCTGAACCTCCAAATGGTTCGGGCCGGCCCGATAGGACGCGGGCCCGGGGAGGGTAACGAGTGTGGGCGTCCCAAGCAGCGGCACGGTCGGCGCAACCTGCGTGCCGTTCAGGAAGACGGTCGCCGTGTCGTTCACCTCCACGTAGAGCTGGCAGGCCGGGGATGGATTGGCGAAGCCGGAACAGAGATCGAATGTCAGCTGATAGCGACGCGGGGTCAAAACAGTATCTGGCCCGAATTCACTGACCCAATTCGATCCCAGAGGCGGCGCTCCCCAACCGGCGGTCGGGATTTTCACCACCGGCGCGTTGGTTGCCGGAGCGACGGTCCGCCAATCCGCGATACCGGTGTGAAGCGGCAGGACGAGGTCTTCGCAGACCGGAACACAGCGCGCCGGCACCCGCTCGGTACCGAAGCTGTTGGCGGCGGTCGATCCGGCCGACCCGGAATACACCGCGACCACGTCGAGCGCGATATCGCTTTCGATCACCATGTAGCCTTTGACGAAGGCCGGCGCCGGAGACACGATTTGCCCGGCGATGAACCGGATGAATGGGCAGTCCAATTCGACCATTCCGTCCGGACGCAGCGCAAACGGCCCGTAGTACTGCGAAACCGGGCTCTGCAAGTTCAATTGGGCAATGCCAATCTTCAGCCGAAAATTGGCGTCTTTGCATTTGTCGGGATTGTGGACGTTCACTGCGGTCCAATATCGGCCCGGCGCCACCGGCGTGTTGTTGCCGGCCTTGACCTCGCCGCAGACGACCTTGACGGCATATTGAAACTCGGTGGCGCACGCGCGGGGCGTTTGACCACATTGGCAACCGCATTCATTTGACATACTTAAGTGCTCCGTAGTTGGCTGATCGAGTTTAGGGGTATTGACTGTCTTCATAGCATGGGCGGGAATTTCCGAGTCCCACTGTGACTTTTCGAGTTACAACGCCGCCAATCCCCCAGGATCAAAACTTCCACGCCACGGGACGATCGGGATGGGGGTTGTAAGAAGAGAAATAGCCGGTTTTGATGCGAGTGACCAAATGTTGGCCGAGCGAAGGGATGGCGTCGCCGATTTTTCGGATAGCTTGCTTAAGGCGTTTCGTAACGGTACATCGCGCGCGCTCAGCTTCGGACGACGTCTTGCGGTCCCGGCCTCCAAGTCCGACGGCGAAAGCCAGGTGCTGACTAATTGCGTGGATCTCGTCCCGCGCTTTGGTCGCCCGGTCAGAATCGTTGAATTGTTCAGCATCTCCCAGTTCTTGCCGCAACTCGTTTAGGCGCTCGCGATATTCCAGTTTGGCCCGTGTATCCAGAATCGGGCCGTGGTCGTTGAATACGGTCGCAGGAAACCGATCTCCGTCTCTCTGCCGGAGTTCCCTTGTCATAACTGCCGAGGCCACGACGGCGTCTGCTTCCAATCCACTGGCGAGCAATTCAATGACGTGGAACTCACGTCCGGGCGCGCGGAGCAGGCAGGCCAGACATTGCAAGCCGCGCGTAGATTTCAGAAAGGCCGCGTCACCATGATACCGGATTGTCCAGTAGTCGTCCCGTCGTAAAAAGCAACATTCCTCGTGGAGCTGAAAGACTGGAAGATTCGCGAGGGAGCCTCGGACACCTTCGAGCAAGGCTTGCGCGAACTTCTCTGGATCGGAGCCTTTCGTGTCAAGGGCTTCCAAGCCGCCGATGATACCGCGGGTGGCTTGGAGGGCATCCCGGTATTGCCCTTTCTCCAAGAGGATCATCGCTCCGGCGACGACCTGGAGGCGTGCGATGTGTGGATACCAGTTATCGAGCTGCGCACGGTCCTCTCGGTGCCGCGCGTGTTGCGTTGCGGAACGAAGAAGATGCAGGATTTGTGTCGTGTCTCGTTCGGCTCGTATCCATTGTTTGAGACGAAAAAGAACGATCAGGCGGCAATAGTACGCGCAGGCTTCTTGGAAAAGCGTGGCGCAATCATCGGCCCTCGGCTTACTCTCCATTGCCGATGGAATCCGTTTCGTGGCGCTGACGCAGCCGGGAGGAAGGGCGAGAACCGTTTGGCTCCCACCCTGCGGGCGGCCATCAACTTCGTATTGTTCCAGCCCCATCGGCTGGCGAACCAAAATGATCTCCCGCCCATCGATCCCTCGTCCGATGCGGACATTTTTCTCCGCATCGTAAGGCCAGCTCTCAAGACAACTTCGTAAATCTACCACATTGATCATACCGCCGCCGCATCTCTGAAACACAGGCCGCCGGCGCCCAACGGAAATAGATCCTTCTCTTCCACGGTGAAGGTCCCTCCGGCGTTGAGAAGGCTGCGGAAACACGACTGAGGGACAGCGGGCTGTCCCGTTTCTACAACGGCCGCATCCAGGATGCTGGGGGTTTCGCTCACGTTGGGGAGATGCTGGGGGTGCCCTGCGAATAATGACTATCCTCATGGGCGAACGCCAGTTTTTTTTTGCGAGGCCGGATGAACGGCGGCCGCGGCTGGAGAACCAGCGCGCCTTCTTCGCGTGACTTCCTCTGGGCCACCGCCAGCCGAGACGGTACCTTTAAGAGCTATTCTGTCCGCAACGCTTCCATTGGATTCACGCGGGTGGCACGGCGAGCGGGGACGAAACAGGAGATGGCGGCGACCAGGGTGAGAAGGCCGGCGACCACCAGGTAAATGAACGGGTCGAGCGGTTTCACTTTGAACAGGATGTTTTCAAGCGCGGCTGCGGCCAGCACACCGACCAGAAGTGCGGCTGCGCCGATTCCGAGGAACAGGCCGATAGCCAATTGCCACGCCCCCTGTTGCATGACCATCCGGAAAATGCGTTTAGTGTCCGCGCCCAGGGCCATGCGGATGCCGAATTCCTGCGTGCGCTGGTTCACCGAGAAACTCATCAGGCCGTAGAGGCCGACGCCAACAACACCAGGGGCAACAACACTGGACAATACCGCTGGACCCCACGCGCTTGACACTTCAATTAGAAAACAGCTAAGCTCTTGAGCTCGAAGAAACCTCCAACACCGAAAATCATATGGCCACAAAAACCAAATCTAAAACCGGTTCCCAAAAACTCGCTGACGAAGGTCGCGGCTTTTCAGCGGCGGCTCTCCGCTCGCTCGTCGCAGCATTGAAGAAGTACAAGCTGGACAAGGACATCATCATTAACGGCAAGCCGAACCCGGACTTCATCAAGGGGCGATTTACCACGAAAGACTCCGCGGCAGTCCTCGATGTGGTTCGCAGCGCCATAAAACTCAACGGCAGGTTCAAGGGGATCATAATCCTGCCGAACGGCCAGCCGCCACACATCGATCGGTTCGACGTGCAGATTCCCGGCATCAGCGCCTGACGATTTACCTCGGCCATGGCGGCGCCGACCGGGGTGACGCGGATTTTCCAGGTCCATCCATTAAGGACCTGCAATCTTCGCTGCCTCCACTGCTACTCGGAGTCGGCACCTGGGCAGCGGGAACGGCTGCCCGCGGAGCTTATTTGGGAGGCGATCTCCGCCGCCGCTGCGGAAGGCTACGACGTCGTCGGTTTCTCCGGCGGTGAGCCGCTGCTTTACGAACCCCTGGGTGAATTGCTCGCCGCAACCCGCGATCTCGGGCTGCGACTCTCAGTGACGACCAACGGGATGCTGTTGGACGAACGCCGCATCGGTTGGTTGCGCGACGGCAACTGCCTCGTCGCTATCAGTCTCGATGGCCAGCCGGACTCGCACAATCGCATGCGCGGTTCTCCCCGCGCCTTCGAGTCGATGCAGGACCGCCTTCCGCTTCTGCGCGAGGCGGGGATCGCTTTCGGTTTCATCTTTACGCTCACGCAGTTTAATTCCAACGAGCTGGAGTGGGTCGCGGCTTTTGCCCGGGAGCAGGGCGCGCAACTCCTCCAGGTGCATGCGCTTGAAGTGGTCGGGCGGGCCGAGGAGTCGCTGGAGGACGCGGCGCCGGACGGCCACGAGCTCGCCGTCGCCTTTGTCGAAACCACGCGGCTCCAGGCCGAAGCTGGCGATGGGATAGTCATTCATTTCGATCTTCTCGATCGCGACTTCCTGGTGGAGAATCCCGCTGCGTTTTTTGCCACTCCCCGCCCGGCAGACGCTGTATCCCGCCCATTCGCCGAATCGATCTCGCCTCTCATCCTCGAAGCCGACGGAACGGTCGTCCCGCTCGGCCACGGTTTTCCCCGAGCTTTTGCGTTAGGAAATTTGCGCACTGCGCCCTTGCCCAAATTGATTCGCGATTGGCGAGCGACCCGCGAGGTAGAGTTCCGCCGCGTCTGTCAGGGAATTTGGGAAGAGGCGCGCGAGCCGGCAGAGTGGCCTTTTATTAATTGGTATTCCGAAGTCCGCCGCCGTGCGGCAAATTGGAAAATTCCCACAACGAATTAGAACTCACGGCGCCATTGTCAGCGTCGCCGGCCACAGCGAATCCACCTCGCACTGCTCGACTACTCGGTCCGCAGCGCGACCATCGGGTTCACGCGGGTGGCGCGGCGGGCGGGGACGAAGCAGGACGCGGCGGCGACCAGGGTGAGCAGGCCGGCGACGGCCAGGTAAATAAATGGATCGAGCGGCTTGACCTTGAAAAGGATGGTTTGCAACGCCTGGGCCGCAAGGACGCCGAGCAAAAGTGCGGCGGCGCCCGTGCCGAGGATAAGACCGATGGCCAATTGCCACGCCCCTTGCTGCATGACCATCCGGAAAATGCGTTTCGCGTCGGCGCCGAGGGCCATGCGGATGCCGAACTCTTGCGTGCGCTGGTTCACCGAGAAGCTCATCACCCCGTAGAGACCGACCGCCGACAACATGAAGGCGACCGCGCCAAATATCGTGAACAACGTCGCGGTCAGGCGATTGACGCCGAGGATTTCATCGTGCAAACGCGCGGGCGTGCCGGCGAAGTAAGTCGGCAGGTTGGAATCCAACTCGGCGATCGCCTTGCTCAAGACGGGGCCGATGTTCGCGGCGTTTTGGCCGGTGCGCGGACGCACCACCATGGTGCAGAACTGCGCGGCTGGAGTGGCCGCTAACAACGGAACATAGAAGCCAACACTATCCCGCTCCCCATTGAACGGCCCCTGCATCAGCATATCCGGCGCGACACCGACGATCGTGCGCCACGGCTCCGGCTTTGCCGGATTGAAACGACGCACCTGATGGCCGAGCGCGCTCTGGTTGCCAAAGTATTTTTGCGCGAAACTCGCGTTCACAATTGCGACCGGTTGTTTCGCATCGTTGTCTTCTATGGTGAAATCGCGGCCTTCGAGGATCTTCAAGCCGAGGGCGCTGAAATATCCGTCGGAGACTGACTCCGAGTTGCCGCGCGGCCGGTCGCGATCAGTCACGTAGGTCTGGCCGTCGACTTCGTACTGGCCGAAGTTTGCAAACGTCATCCGAAAGCGATCACTCATCGCCGCCTCCTCGAAGGCAGGGTTGGCGCGGAGCGAGCGCAAGGCGCGGACGAAGAACTGATGTTTGACGTCGTCGGTCGGATAATCGCCTTCCATCAATCCCATCCGGGCGCTGTAGACTGCGTTCTCGTCGTAGCCGTAATTCTGCGAGGTCTGGTTGCGGATCGACTTGATCTGCAACGTCGCGGCGATTAATAACGCCGCCGTGAGCGCGATCTGGCCGATGACCAGGACCCGCGTGATGACGTTCACCAGACGGCTGCTGTTACCGCGACCGCCTTCCTTCATCATTTCCGCGGCGTTGCCACGGGCGCTCAGAATCGCGGGGACGAGCCCGGACAAGAGCGTCGCGACGAGGACAATGCCGAGAGTAAAGGCCAGGACTTTGCCATCAATGGTGAACTGAACCCAGTAGGGTAACGGGAACGGCAGAGCGTTCGTCGTGCGGACGAGCAGACGGACGGCCCACTCGGCGAAGAACACGCCGACGACCGCGCCCATCGCGGCCAGGAGGAAACTTTCCGTCATCATTTGTCGAACCAAACGCCAGCGCGTGGCTCCGAGTGCTCCGCGGATGGCCAGTTCCTTGGCGCGCAGCGCGGCGCGGCCGAACTGCATGTTCATCACGTTCACGCAAGCAATGACCAGGACGAGAAGGACCGCGCCAAGCATCGCGTAAATGGTCTGGCGCAGTTGCGGACCCGTGAATGAATTCAACAGTGGCTGCACGCTGGCCGAGGTCAGGTGCTCATTCGTTTTGGGATTGTCTTTTGCGAGCCGTTTCGCCAGCGCGGAAAATTCCGCGTTCACCTGATCGAGCGAGACTCCCTCTTTTAACCGGCCCATGACGGCGGGAGCTGAGCCGTTCGCCAGCGGGTCCTCGCGAGGCTTGAGCGGAAACTCGTTGTAGAGCGGCACCCACAGTTGCTCCGATTGCGGGAACTTAAAGCCTTCGGGCATGACGCCGATGATCGTGGCCGCCTTGCCGTTTATCCGGACCGATTGCCCGACGATGTTCGCGTCCCCGCCGAAATCGCGTTTCCAGATTTCGTAGCCCAGAATCGTTGTCTTCTCCGCGCCGGGCTTATTGTCGTCGGCCGTAAAATCGCGACCCATGATGGGCGATACGCCCACGATCCGGAAAAAATCCTCGGTGACGTATCCGCCGGTGTAGCGCTGCGGATTGTTCTTGTAGGTAACGTTGATCGTCGAGCCATTGAGGTAACCGGACATCAAAGCGAAGGACTGCTGGCCGGCCTTTAAGTCTTCATAGTCCTGGCCGGCCGGGATAAAGCCGCTGCCAAAGTTATTTTGCTGTGGAGTTGCCTGCGGGTCGAGCAGGCCCACGCTCACGAGTTGTTCCGGGTGCGGGAAAGAAAATCCGCGCAGGACAAAGGCGTTGACGATGGTGAACTGCGTGGTCACCCCGGCAATGCCAAGGGCGAGGACAAGCACCGCCAGCAGACAAAAGGATTTTTCCTTGAAGAGAATGCGCAAACCGATGCGGACGTCCTGGCGGAAGGTGTCGAGGATCATGACGAGGAATTGGCTAGGGGTTGGAGACGATGAAGGGCGCTTCGAGAATGCGATGCGGTCCGAGCGGAAGATGAATTGATAATGTTTTACTCGGTCCGCAGCGCGACCATTGGGTTCACCCGCGTGGCGCGGCGAGCTGGAACGAAACACGACGCGGCGGCAACCAAGGTGAGCAAACCCGAGACAACGAGGTAGATCGTAGGATCGAGCGCATCGACCTTGAACAAGATATTTTTGAGCGCCGCGGCGGCGACGACGCCGAGGAGCAGAGCGATGCCACCCGCACCCAGCACGAGACCGATCGCGAGCTGCCACGCGCCTTGGCTCATGACCATGCGCAAGATGCGCACCGCATCGGCGCCGAGCGCCATGCGAATGCCGAATTCTTGCGTCCGTTGAGTCACGGAAAAGCTCATTACGCCGTAGAGGCCGACGCCGGAGAGGATGAAGGCGACGACGCCGAAGATGCTGAAGAGCGTGGCGATGACGCGATTGCCGGAGAGAATGTCGTTATGGAATTGCGCGGGCGTGCCGGGGAAGTAGGTCGGCAAGTTTGAGTCGAGCTCGGCGACGGCTTTGCCCAGGACGGGGCCGAGGGTGTCGGCGCGAACACCGGCGCGTGGCCTAACGAGAACTGTGGCGAACTGCGTGGCGGGTGAGGCGCCAAGGAGCGGCATGTAAAAGCCGGCGGCCTCGGTTTGCTGATCGAATGGACCCTGCATCAAGGTGTCGGGCACGATGCCGACGACGGTGCGCCACGGCTGTTCTTTGCCGGGATTGAAGATGCGCACCTGATGTCCGACCGCGCTCTGGTTACCCCAGTGTTTGCGCGCGAAGCTTGCGTTCACGATCGCGACAGGTTGCTTGGCGTCGCTGTCTTCGATGGTGAAATCGCGGCCTTCGCGAAACTTGAGGCCGAGCGTGGTGAAGTAGCCGTCGGAGACCGATTCGAAATTGCACCGCGGACGATCGCGATCGGTCAGATAACTTTGGCCGTCGACTTCATATTGGCCGCCGGCCGCGAAGGTCATGCGGAAGCGATCGGTCATGGCCGCGCCTTCGAATTGTGGATTGCTGCGCAGCGCACGGACCGCGCGGGTGAAGAAATCGCGGCGCGATTCTTCGGTCGGATAGGCCGCTTCCATCAAGGCGAGACGCGCGGCGTAGAGACTGTTTTCGTCGTAGCCGTAGTCGAGCTTCGTTTGGTTGCGGATCGATTGGATCTGCAACATCGCGGCGATGAGCAGCGCCGCGGTCAGCGCGATTTGTCCGACGACGAGCACACGCGTGATCACGTTGACGAGACGGCTGCTGTTGCCCCGGCCGCCTTCTTTCATCACTTCGGCGGGGTTGCCGCGCGAGCTGAGGAAAGCCGGGAGCAAACCGGAGACGATCGTCGCGACGAGCGTGATCGCGAGAGTGAAGGTGAGCACGCGCCCGTCGATGGTGAAGCGCCACCAGTAAGGCGGCGGGAACGGCGCGGCCTTCACCACTTTGTCGAACATGTCCGTGCCCCAAAACGCGAGCAGCGTGCCGGCGATGGCACCTAAGATCGCGACGATCAAGCTCTCGGTGAGCATTTGCCGGACAAGTCGCCAACGGGTGGCTCCAAGCGCGCCTCGAATGGCCAGCTCTTTCGCGCGCAGCGCGGCCCGGCCGAATTGCATGTTCATCACGTTCACGCAGGCGATGAGCAACACGAGAATCACCGCTCCGAGCATGGCCCACACGATTTGGCGGAGTTGCACGCCGGTGAAGGCTTTGATGAGCGGCAGCACACTCGCGGAGGTGAAATTCTGGTTCGTTTTCGGATTGTCGGCCGCGATGTTGCGCGCGATCGCGATCATCTCAGCGTTGGCCTGATCGAGCGTGACGCCTGGCTTGAGGCGGCCCATCACCGCAGGTGCACGAGTGTTCGCGCCGAGGAAGAGTTCGCCGCGCGGCGTGGGCGGCCATTCATTATAGAGCGGTGTCCAGAGTTCCTCCGAAAACGGGAACTCAAAGCCCGGCGGCATCACGCCGATGATCGTCGCGGCTTTGCCGTTAATCGTGACGCTCTGCCCGACGATGTTCGGATCGGCGTTGAAATCGCGGCGCCAGATTTTGTCGCCGAGGATTGCGGTCTTCGGTGCGCCAGCCCTGTCGTCGTCGGCGGTGAAATCGCGACCGAGCACGGGCGAGACGCCGATGATCTTGAAGAGGTCGTCCGTGATGTACGCGCCGGTATAACGCTGCGGATTCTGGTTGTAGGTGACGTTGATGGTCGAGCCGGCCAGGTATCCGGCCATGAGCGCGAACGATTTCTGCGCCGCTTTGATGTCCTCGTAATCCTGCGCGGCGGGGATGTTGCCGTTGCCGAAGTTATTGTTCTGATCGCTCGCCTTCGGATCGATGAGTCCGACGCTGACAAGCTGCTCGGGATGCGGAAATGAAAACCCGCGCAGGACGATCGCGTTGACCACCGCGAACTGCGTCATCGCTCCGCCAATGCCGAGCGCGAGGACGAGCACGGCGAGAACACAAAACGATTTTTCCTTGAAGAGGATGCGCAGCCCGACGCGGACATCCTGGCGAAAGGCATCGAGGATCATAACGAGGAGTTGGATTGGAGTTGGAGACGATGAAGGGCGCTTCGAAGATGAGATGCGGGATGAGGCCGAAATGGATTCAAGAAATGGGAAGGGCGGCGCGCGAACCGGTGGCTCACGCTAAACAAACGCCACTGCGCGGGCTTTTTGTTTAACGGGCCGGGCTGACTAATCGATGGCATAAAGATTCCCATCATCGTCTCCGAAATAGACGACGCCGTTCGTGACTAGCGGTGTGGAAAAGATCGCGCCGATATTAAACTCACGCTCGGTCCCCACGACTGGCGCTTCCCGCCAGCTCGAATGAAAGAGCATCGGTTCGTTGAATTTCCGGTCAGCCGTCAGGACCCACCCTTTGTTCTGCTTCGAGGTTTCCGTTTGGAAATCCCAGAGCGCGTCGCCGCTTTTAAGGTCACGCGCCTGGAGAGTGCCATTGAGCACGCCGATCAAGACGACATCGCCGGCGATCGCTGGAGAGGAAAACATGTAGGCCTTGTCCTGCTGCTTCAGGACGGATTTGCCGGTCGCGGCATCGACCACGTGATAAAGACTCGAATCGGACGTGGCGAAATAGACTTTGCCTTGCGCGACGGCCGGTGAGCTGATCACCCAGCTCATCTCATTATTGAACCGCCACTTTTCCTTTCCGGTCGCCGCCTCGAGCGCATACAGATTCGAATCCCGGCAACCGACGTAGACGACTCCGTCCGCCACCGCGGCGGAGGACTGGAATCCTACTTGATTGTGGATCAGCGGATCTTCGCCGCCATGGAAGCGCCACTTTTCTTTTCCGGACGCCGCATCCACCGCGTAAAAAAAGCTGTCCCAACTTCCAAAGTAGAGGACGCCGTCGGCATAGGCGGGAGAAGAATGAACCACGTCGCCCGTTTTGAATTTCCACTTCAATTCGCCGGAGGCCGCATCGAGCGCGTAGAGATTGCCATCTCCGCTTCCGAAATAAACGGCGTTTTGCGCGACGACTGGGCTCGAGAGAAAGACATCATATTGATCGGGGATCGTCTGGTTCTTCGGTTCGAGACCGTGAATTCCTTTCGCTTCGAAGCGACGCTCTCCACCCGTCGCGAATTTCCATTTCACCGCGCCGGTTTGCGCGTTGAGCGCATAAAATTTTCCGTCATAGCTACTCGCGTAAACCGTCCCATTCGCCACCGCCGGACTGGAAGGCACTGGTCCACCGGTCGAATGTCTCCAGATTTGGTGGCCGGTTTCCGCGTCGACGGCGTAGATGTTTCCGTCGTCGCCGCCGAAGTAGAGCACCGTGTCCTGGAAGACCGGCGAGGAGATGACGCGATCGCCCGTGGGAAATTTCCATTTCACCCGATGAAACTGCCGCGGCGCCTGACCTGCATACGTTCCCGAGTGCGCCGCATCGCCGCGGAACATCGACTGGGCCTGGGTAAATCCCGTGAAAGATAACGCGATCAACCCTGGAAGAATTCGCGAGATTTTCATGGAGCGGTCGGGGCCACGCGCCGCATCACCAGTGGCTGTTCGAACGGGCCCTGGATAATCGTGCCTTTGATCTCACCAGCCTCTTTTCGGAAAAGGCCTTCGAACGTGATCCCAAGCTCGTCGGACTTGATCGTGAGAAAATCGCCTTCCTGCGTGAGCAGAGTGACCGGCACGTTGTTGGTTTTCTTGCCGACAATCACGAATTCGACGCCGGCGGCATCCGCATCACGATGCGCAAACTTCATTGTGACGTGGCGCGTGTATCCGTTCAGGTCGTAATCACCCTTCCACTCTCCCTCCAGTTCCTTGCTCACTGGCGTGCTGCGCGGCGGGAGTTCCACCTGCGCCGGCCCGGTTTTTTCTAAAACGAAAGGTGCTCTGTTTCCGCCTTGCCTAAAATCTCCGGCGAGATGGCCGTCCGCCGTACGATGCGCGTGGATTTCCGCCCGCCCCGCGCGTTCGCTTCCGAGAGCGCCTTTAATCGCGAAAGCCAGATCCGAACTCCTGAGATGGAGATCGACGAGTTGCGCCCCCTTCACTCCCAAGCCGGGAATTATGATCGATCCGACCCAGCCGTGGCCGCTTTCTTCCGACAAGTCGAGAATGAGCTTCAGCTCATTGCCCGGAATTTGGGCCGAACCTTCCCAACGGCCGGATACGCTCTCCGCCGCGTACCCAAGCGTCGCGGAAGCGAAAAAAATTGCAGCGAGTAATCGCAACGGAGTTCTCCTGAACTGCGTTGCCGATTAGGATTGCTGATGCGTAACCGCGGATTGCGCGATTGGCGTAGTGTGGATCACATCGCCTTTGGGCAACGCCACCGGTTGCTGCGCCACCTGCCAGATCGAAAAAACCGCACTCAGGATGAAGACGAGATAAGCCACGCCTTCAAACATGTTGCGTTCTTTTTCTTCAGAGCGAACGAGCAGCGCGTAGGTCGATTCGAAGCCTTCGGCGGAGAGAGTATTCTGTTTCATATGTTTTAATAGGTTGACGATGAACCCTTATGCAATGCCCGTGCCACGGCTCTGGAATGAGTTTTAAGTCATTGACTAGCAGCGGTTTCAGACTTTCATCGGTTCCGGCGCGCTCACGCTTTTGTTTCGCGCTCGGGAATTTTCGGTTCCGAATTTGGGACAGATTTACGACCACAGGAATGTCTTTGAAGCACGCGCGCTCCTTTGCTCCGTGGCGGAATACTCATGATTCGAAACGTGCTAGTTTTCGAAAACTCACGGACGTTTTTCATGAAACGCATTTCGAATCCAGAGGAACGGCCCAGGAACCGACCGAGGTCCGGGTGAAGTTTTTTTAGAACAGACCTACAGGTCTCACATGGGAACCATGGCGGAATTAATTCTGATCTGTCTCGTAGCCGTCGCGCTGCTTGCGATCGTCGCCCGGAAAATCGACGTCCCTTATCCCATCCTGCTCACCGTCGCGGGTGGGCTCCTCGCTCTGGTGCCTGGCCTTCCGGCGATTCACCTCGAGCCTCATCTGGTCTTCGATTTGTTTCTCCCGCCTCTTCTTTACCCCGCGGCTGTTTACACTTCCTGGAGAGATTTCCGCTCAAACCTTCGATCGATTCTACCGCTGGCCATTTTCCTGGTCCTGCTGACGATGGCGGCTTGTGCTTACTTGGTCCATGTCCTGACAGGATTGCCGTTGGCCGTTGGTTTTGTCTTCGGCGCGCTCATTTCGCCACCGGACGCCGTCGCCGCTCTGGCGGTGACGAAGGACCTGAAGGTCCCGCGCAAGATCATTGTCATCCTCGAAGGCGAGAGCCTGGTGAACGACGCCACGTCGTTCATCTCTTTCCGTTTCGCGGTGGCCGCCGTGTTGACTGGAAGCTTTTCGCTTGGGCAGGCGAGCCTGCAATTTCTTCTCGTCGCCGCGGGCGGCATCGCTGTTGGTCTCGCCACCGGCTGGCTGGCGACACAAGTGCAAAAGCGTTTGGACGACCCGCCGGTGCAAACCATGTTCTCGCTGCTTACTCCGTACGTGGCCTACTTCAGCGGCGAAAAGCTGCACGTCTCCGGCATCCTCGCGGTCGTCATCGCCGGCATTTATTACGGATGGCGCGCGCCCCGCGTCTTGAGCGGACGGATGCGACTCCAGGCAGTGCCGGTTTGGCAAATGGTCGTCTTCATTCTCAACGGAATCCTTTTCATGCTCATCGGGCTGCAACTGCCGCAGGCGATTCACGCGCTGCCTCCGGGTTCGGCGATGTCCGTCGCAAAGCTCGGGGTGCTCGTCCTCCTCGTGATCGTGCTGGTCCGTTTTGTCTGGATGTTCGGCGCTAACTATTTGGTTCGCCTGTGGAACCGCGTGTTTCATCATCGGAACCCTCCTCTCTGGAAACACACCGCCTTCATTGCCTGGACCGGAATGCGCGGCGCTGATTCGCTGGCCGGCGCGCTCGCCATTCCATTCGTCCTGGCCGATGGCGCGCCCTTCCCCGGACGCGACCTCATCCTGTTACTGACGTTCTGCGTTATTTTCGGAACACTCGTCGTGCAAGGACTTACTCTTAAGCCTCTGGTTCGCTGGCTCAAAATTGTCGACGATCACGTTCCGGAGAAGGAAGAGAGACTGGCGCGCTTGAAGGCGAACGAAGCGGCCCTGGCTCGCATCGAGGACATGGGATCGTCGAGTCAGGCCAGGCCGGAGAGCGTCGAACGCTTGCGCTCCGAATACGCCGACCGCATCCGGCAATTGAGCAAGGAGGCTTCGCATGAAGAAGGCGTTCGCAGATTGTTCTCGCGGGACTTCGAGGAGTTAGCCCGTGAAGCATTGGAAACCGAACGCGACACCGTCATCGCCCTGCGCAACGAAGAGTCGATCAACGACGAAGTCCTCCGCCGCATCCAGCACGACATCGACCTGGCCGAAGCCCGCCTCCAGCGGCGCGCAACGTGACGTTGCATCCAATCTAAACTTACTGACCCTCCCGAATGTTTTCGCGATTCGGACGCGAAGGAGCTAGAGATGCGAGGTGGTTTCTCGCGTGCTAGTCGGTGGCAAACACCTTCACCTCTGCGGAGTCGGTAGCCAGCCGGGTCAGGCGTTCGAAGTGAAATCCGAGTTTCTCGAGGAGCCTGGCTGAGATCTCATTATCTTGCGAAGTGATGGCGAGCAAACGCGAGAGTTTAAAAGTACGTCGCCCATAATCCATCACCGCCGCAGCCGACTCGAAGGCATATCCGTTACCCCAAAACGCCGGCAGAAAAGCGAACCCCAGATCGACATCTTCCAGTGCATCGCGCTTGATCAAACCGCAGATGCCTATGGGATCGCCACTCTCTTTTAGCTCAACCAGGTATAACCCAAAGCCCAACTGTCGATACATCGCGACCGGCCCCTCCTCGATGTAGCTGCGAGCGTCGTCCACCGTGCGGATGCCTTTGTCGCCGATAAAGCGCAGCCATGACGGCTCGTTGACCAGCTGAAGAATAAACTCCGCGTCGTCTGTTTCGAGCCATCGTAGCGCGAGCCGCGCTGTTTCCAGAACCTTCACGATCAACCTAACGTCTTTGCCTGCCATCAGAGCAGCATCCTGCGGACGAACGCGCTGTCGATAGCGTTGCGGCGGATCGATAGTTATTGTTGGGTGGCGAAGAGCGCGCTCCACTTCGAGGATGAAACTCCCAGTTGTCACGGCCTCCCCCGGCCACAAAATCAACCTTTCAAAAATTGATCCCGGCGATACGGGTGGAAGCACCAGGGAAAAAGCGCTGCAACGGTTCTGCGACCTCCGCGAAAAAATCTCCGAGTTGCAACAAATCCTGTATGCCGAACATCGGCGCTCTCTGTTGCTCGTTTTTCAAGGGATGGATACGGGCGGGAAAGATGGCGCGATCAAAAGTCTTTGCGCAGGGTTGAACCCCGCCGGGCTGGACGTGAGGAGTTTTAAAGCTCCCTCCTCGGTAGAGCTCGACCACGATTTTCTCCGGCGCGCCCACCAGGCCGCGCCGGGGAAGGGGATGATCGGGATCTGGAATCGCTCTCATTATGAAGATGTGCTCATCGTCCGTGTCCACAAACTCGTGCCCAAAAAAGTTTGGAAGGCGCGTTACGATCAAATCAACCGTTTCGAAGAACTTCTGGCGGAAAACGGAATGACGATCGTGAAGTTCATGCTGCACATTTCGAAAGACGAACAAGAGAAACGGCTCCAAGCGCGACTCGATCGTCCCGACAAATGGTGGAAGTTTAACGCCGGCGACATCAAGGAGCGCGCTCTCTGGAGCGACTATCAAAAGGCCTACGAAGATGCCATCAACAATTGCTCGACCAAGTGGGCCCCCTGGCATGTTGTGCCCGCGAACCATAAGTGGGCCCGCAACGTCGCCTTGGCCGAGGTCGTCCTGCGCGCCCTCAAAGAGATGGATCCGCGATATCCCAAGCTTTCGTTCGATCCCAAGACGATCAAAATCGAGTAAGCCACGGCCCAATACTTTGCCGAGGATGCATCGAGCTTGAGTTCGTCTTCATGCTCGACGGCGACAAGATCGTGTCGCTGGAGATCGGCTCATGAGCGATGATCTCGAAATGGAAGAGGACCAGCTATGATCTATCCGTCGCGCGTTCGTCTCGCCCAGCTTCCTACGCCGATCGAAAAACTGGAGCGGCTTACTCGCCATCTCGGTGGGCCGGAGATTTACGTGAAGCGCGACGATCAGACCGGCCTCGCGACCGGCGGGAACAAGGCGCGCAAACTCGAGTTTCTCCTGGCGGAAGCGCTGGCGCAGAATTGCAACCACGTTGTGTCGGTCGGCGGGCCGCAGAGTAATCATGTGCGCCAGACGGCGGCGGCCGCGGCGCGGGTAGGACTCGGCTGTTCGCTTGTCCTGCGCGGAGAACCTCCGGCGCAAAGACTCGGCAACTTTCTCCTCGACGAACTGCTGGGCGCCAAAGTGCACTTCTCGGGCAAGCGGACTGTCGATGAGGTTTCAGCTGAGATTATGACCGAGCTGAAGGCGTCCGGGGTTAAGCCGTACTTCATTCCCCTGGGAGGCTCGAACGGTCTGGGCGCAGTTGGTTACGTCGCGGCGATGGAGGAGACGCTCGATCAGCTCGCTGCGCAGAACCTGGCCATCGATGCGATGGTCTTTGCGAGCAGCAGCGCCGGCACCCAGGCTGGACTTCTGCTCGGCGCTGCGATCCGCCACTACCCGGGCCGCGTCCTCGGAATCAGCATCGATTCGTCCGCGGTAGAATTGACCGCACGCGTGATTGAATTTGCGCTCGAGGCAGCCCTGCGCGTGGAGCACCCGCTCACGGAAAAGGATCTTCGTGTGGATGTCATCGACAATTACCTCGGCGGCGGATACGCCATTGTCGGCGACCTGGAACGCGACGCGATTCGCACGGTCGCGCGCAGCGAAGGCCTGTTGCTCGATCCGGTCTACACCGGCCGCGCCATGGGCGGGTTGATCGATCTAATCCGCAAAGGAGAATTCACTCTCCAACAGAAGATCCTTTTCTGGCATACCGGCGGGACAGCGGCGCTGTCGGCTTTCGCAGACAAGCTCTAGCTCTCTTAGAAACCGATTCGCGAAAGCTACTGAGGCAACCGGAAGTAGCTCTAGAGGCGCGGGGGCCACGCGCCTTGGAAGACCAGGCGGTTGACACAACCGCCTCTACATCTAGGAGTCTCACTGGCGGAGGCTTGCCGCGAATTTTCAAATCGCAACCGGCCAACCAACAAATGTTTCAATCTCTTCTTGTCTGCTCTTCGGGTGCGGTCGAACTGTTTAACCCAATCATCATGAAACCTGTCACTAAATGCATTTTTGTTTTCGGAGCGGCGGTCTTGGGAATTGCCGCGATCACCGCGGCGCGGGCCGATCTTAATCTCCCCGACGTAAGTCAGCTCGCGGTCAATAAGCAGCGCGTCGGGTTGACCGACATCAAGATTACCTATCACCGTCCGCTCGTGAACGGCCGAAAAATCTGGGGCGGGCTCGTTCCGCTCGGAGAAGTCTGGCGAGCCGGGGCGAATGAAAACACCACGATTGAATTCAGCGATCCGGTTTCGGTCGAAGGACAACCGCTCGCAAAAGGGATTTACGGGCTGCACATGATCCCGACCGCGGATTCCTGGACGGTGATTTTTTCGAAAATGTCGAGCGCGTGGGGCAGCTACACTTACAAGCAGGAGGAAGACGCCCTGCGCGTAAACGTAAAGCCGCGCCCGAGCGAAATGGAAGAAGCGCTCGAGTATGAGTTTGAAGATTTGAAGTCAGATTCGGCCACGGTGACGCTGAAGTGGGAGAAGCTCGCCGTGCCGTTCAAGGTCGCGATCAACGACGCGGAAGCGACCTTGGGCAACATTCGCAATCAAATGCGCGGACGCGCGCAGTACGAATGGCAAGCGCCCAACCAGGCCGCGCAGTTCTGCCTGAACAAGAAGATCAATCTGGATGAGGCGCTGAAGTGGGTGGACCTGTCGATCCAGAACGAAGAACGCTTCGAGAACCTCACCACCAAGGCCGATCTCCTCAAGGCCATGAGCAAGCCCGATGAAGCGAAAAAGATTTGGGACCAGGCCCTCGCGAAGACAACGCCGGTGCAGCTCTATTCCTACGGGCGCCGGCTGCAATCGGAAAAGAAAGACGCCGAAGGGATGGAGATCCTGAAGGAAGTAGCGAAACGCTATCCCGCAAACGTCTTTGGATTCCTGTCCAATGCCCGGATCAAATCCGCGGCCGGCGATTTTGCCGGCGCAACGGAAGACGCAAAGAAGGCGCAGGCCGCCGCGCCCTCCGATCAGCAAAAAAATAATATCAAAGCGCTAATCGATCGGCTTCAGGCGAAACAAGACATCAACAAATAATCCGCGAATCGCCCTGGCGTTCAGCGCGCTCCGAGCGGCGGGGCTGCTTTCGCGCTTACTTTCCGATGTCCTTTTTGTGAGCCGGTCAATGATCTGGAAAACGATGGCGTTGCTTCTCGTGACTGGCATCGCCTTGCCTTCCGGCCGAGCCGCCGATCCGCCACCACCGGCTTTTCCAGCGCCGATGAACGCGGCTGAAATCCAGCTCGCGCTCCAGAAGTTGAATGTACTCGGACGCGTGCTCTACGTCGCCGCCCATCCCGACGACGAGAACACGAACCTGATGGCGTTGTGGGCGAATGGGTCGCTTTACGACGCCGGATATCTCTCGGTCACCCGCGGTGACGGCGGCCAGAATTTGATCGGACCGGAGCTGCGGGAGAAACTCGGCGTCATCCGCACCGAGGAACTGCTCGCCGCGCGCCGGCTCGATCATGGTCAGCAGTTTTTCACGCGCGCCGTTGACTTCGGTTTCTCGAAAACTTCGGAAGAGACTTTGCGGATTTGGGATCGCGACAAGGTGCTTTCGGACATTGTTTGGGTGATCCGCAAATTCCGTCCCGACGTTGTCGTCACCCGCTTTAGTCCCGACGACGACAAGACGCATGGGCATCACACGGCTTCGGCGATTCTCGCGCGCGAAGCCTTCCAGGCCGCGGGCGATCCCAAGCGCTTTCCGGAGCAGCTCGCTTTCGTCCAAGTTTGGAAACCAACGCGGCTCGTCTGGAATACCTCGCCCTTCTTTTTCTCCAACCGAAATATTCCGTTCGACCCGACTGGCCTGGCCACGATGGAAGCGGGCGGTTTCAATCCGCTTCTCGGCAAAGCTTTCACAGAAATTGCGGCCGCGAGCTTGAGCATGCACAAGAGCCAGGGTGTCGGCAGTCCGCCTCGCCGCGGCGCACGGAAGGAATATTTCAAGGTGCTGGAAGGCGCGGCCATCACGACCAGTTTGTTCGATGGCGTCGACACCACCTGGTCGCGTCTGCCGAAATCCGAAGCGGTCGCGGAGAAAGTGAGACAGGTCCTTTCAACCTTCGTCCCGGCCGATCCCGCCGCCTCCGTCCCGAAACTCCTGGAGCTCCGCCAGGCCCTCACTCAATTCAGCGACAAGAACTGGGGCGCGCAAAAACGGTCCGAAGTCGATTCCATCCTCGCGGCCTGTCTCGGACTCAACATCGAAAGCTCGAGTACGATCGCAGCGGTTTCGGCCGTTCAACCGTTGCCGATAAAGTTCGAGGCCATCAATCGCTCAAAAGTGCCGGTGCAGTTGCTCGAGGTGCGCACTCCGGTCACCGGGGAAACGCTCAAATTGGATTTGCCGCTGCCGACCGATCGATTCGTCGCGAAGGATCTCGCGCCGACCCTGCCGAAGGAGGTCACGTGGTCGCAACCCTATTGGCTGCGAAAGCCGGCGACGCTCGGCACCTTCGCGGTCGACGATCAGACATTGATCGGCCTGCCCGAAAATCCGCCGCCGTTCCCGGTGGAAGTCGCGCTCCGAGTTGGCGATCAGGATCTCCGTTACAGCGTCGACACGAAATACCGCCTGGTCGATCCGATCATCGGTGAAGTGCGGCAGACCCTCGTCCTCGCGCCACCGGTCTTTGTGAATCTATCGAATCCGGTTTTAGTTTTTGGCGACGACAAACCGAAATCCGTCCAAGTGCGTGTGATCGCTTCGACCGCGGCGGTTCGCGGCCAACTCAAGCTGGAGGCGCCGAAAGGTTGGGGGATCGAGCCGGCCTCCGTTCCGGTGGATTTGAAAGCCGCCGACGCGGAAACTTTCGCGACCTTCACCATCCAACCACCGCGCGATGCCAGTGAAGGAACGCTCCGTGCCGTCGTTTCGATCGACGGGCGCGACTACTCCTTCACGCGCGAACGCATTGCCTATGCGCACATCGGTCTGCATGTCCTGATGCCCCCGGCGGAAGCCAAGGTGGTGCGCGCCGACATCCGGAAGAAAGGCGAGTTGATCGGATATATCCCCGGCGCCGGGGATGAGATTCCGCAGAGCCTTCAGCAGATCGGTTACAACGTGAAAGTATTGGATGGGGCCGATATCACCGCGGACAACCTCAAGCGTTTCGACGCCGTCGTGCTGGGCATTCGCGCCTACAATACCCAGGACCGGATCGTGAACTGGCAACCGGAGTTGCTGGCCTACGTAAAGGCGGGAGGCGTGGTGGTCGCGCAGTACAACACGACGTCCGACCTGAAAACGAAAGAGATCGGCCCGTTTCCGCTGGAAATTTCGCGCGACCGTGTGACCGACGAAACGGCCGAAGTGAAGGTCCTCGCGCCTGCTCATCCGTTAATGAACACGCCGAACAAAATTAACGCGGAAGATTTCAAAGGCTGGGTGCAGGAACGCGGCCTTTATTTTCCGAACAAGTGGGATCCCGCGTGGACGCCGATTTTCTCCTGCAACGATCCGGGCGAAAAGCCGCTCGAAGGCGGATTGCTCGTGGCAAAATCTGGTCAGGGATATTTCATCTACACGGGATATTCGTGGTTCCGCCAGTTGCCCGCGGGAGTTCCGGGAGCGTACCGGCTTTTCGCTAACATGGTCTCGCTCCGAGATTCGAAATGAGAGAAAGCTTTCGAGCGTTGACCTGTAGCCGCTTCGCTATGCGAAGCGCCAGAATTGTAGGGCGTCTGTGTCAGACGCCGGAATGGCGTTTCACAGAAACGCCCTACAGGGTAAGGGACGCCGCTCACCCGCCTTCGCTTCGCTTCAGCGTGGCAAGCAGGGCGGCGGCTACAGAAGCGGCCACAGGATGAGCGAGCTCGATCGACCGCCGGTCTTCGGCAGCTGGCGCAAAGCTTACGCATTCGCCATCGCCTTGTTCGCGATCGAGGTCGCGCTGCTCTACGCGTTCACTCTCCGATTTTCGTGAATCGGATCGATTACATCGTCCTGATCGCGACGATCCTCGCGATCCCGCTCTACGGATTGTGGCGCACTTGGAATCACCCGAACCTCCGCGAATATCTCAAGGGGGATAAAACAATCCGCTGGGGCACGATCGGCCTTTCCGTCCTCGCCACCCAGGCCGGCCCGATCACGTTCCTCTCGATGCCGGGCCAGGCGTACGAAAGCGGAATCGGATTCATCCAAAATTATTTTGGCCAGCCCTTCGCGCTCATTGTGGTTTGCGCGATTTTCGTTCCGATCTATCAACGGCTGAAGGTTTACACAGCCTACGAATATCTCGGCCAGCGTTTCGACCAGAAGACGCGGCTGCTTGGCGCCTTCCTGTTCCTGGTCCAACGCGGTATCGCGGCCGGAATCACGATCTACGCGCCCGCCATCATTCTTTCCGCGTTGCTCGGCTGGGATCTCAATCTCACCATCTGGCTCGCGGGCGGATTCGTGATTGCCTACACGGTCGTCGGCGGCACGAAAATCGTCAGTCTCACCCAACGCTACCAGATCCTGGTTATCCTCATCGGCATGGCCCTGGCCTTCGGCATCGCGGTTCACCGATTGCCGCCCGATTTGTCCTTCACGGACGCGCTCTCGCTCGTCGGCAAAATGGGGAAACTCCAGGCCGTCGATTTTTCGATGGATCCTTCCCGGCGCTATACCATCTGGTCCGGCATTCTTGGCGGTTTCTTCCTTTCGCTCTCATACTTCGGCGCCGACCAATCGCAGGTGCAACGCTATCTCGCCGGCGGATCGTTGCGCGCGAGCCGCGTCGGCCTGCTTTTTAACGCGATCGTAAAAGTGCCAATGCAATTCCTGATTCTGCTCCTGGGCGCGATGGTCTTCCTTTTTTATCAATTCGAAAAACCGCCGATGTTTTTTAATCAGCCGACTTATCAACGCGCGATTGAGCGCGGCTACGGCCCTCAGCTCACGGCGTTGCAGACGCAGTTCGACGATGTCTTCGCGCGCAAGCGCGAAAACATTCAGGCAATGTCCAGCGCTTCCGCGGAAACTTCGGCAGCCCTGACGACACAGGTTCGCGAGCTTGATGCGCAGGCGCGCGGCATTCGCGATCGGACCAGGAAGATTCTCGAGCAGGCCGGCGCGAGTCCGAAGAGCAAGGACTCGGATTATGTTTTCATCACCTTTGTCCTGCATCATCTTCCGCACGGAGTCGTTGGGTTGCTCGTGGCGGTAATTTTTTGCGCAACGATGTCGGCGACCTCGGCGGTCTTGAACGCGCTCGGTTCCACCACCGCGGTCGATCTTTACCGGCCGCTCATCCGGCTAAAGGCGAGCGATCACCATTACGTCGTCGCCACCAAAGTGCTGACGGCGGCCTGGGGTTTGGTCGCGATCGCCATCGCGTCGTTTGCCAGTCTGGTCGAAAACCTGGTCGAGGCCGGCAACATCCTCGGATCGGTTTTCTACGGGAGCATTCTTGGACTTTTCCTGGTCGCCTTTTTCATGCGCGGTGTGCGCGGCTCAGCGGTTTTCTTCGCCGCTGTGATCGCGCAGAGCCTCGTGCTGATCCTCTTCTTCACCTCCAGCATTGGCTATCTTTGGTACAACGTGATTGGCTGTACGGCCGTCCTGTTGTTTGCCTGGATTCTGCAACAAACTGTCTTCCGGAACTCTCAGCCGGCGGCCGTTCGGTCGTAATGGGCGAGCCGGTCATTTGCTTCGGTCAACAACCGTGCGGCTTTTTTCCCAAGCGATTTCTTTACGCCAAGATCGTGACGGCGCGCCGGCTGCAAAAGGAGATCGGGGGCGAGATCGTCTTCTTTTTTCACGACAGCGACCATGATTGCCGCGAGACGATCACCCTCTTGCGCGAGCGTCACACGGGCCGCGACGCTGCCCTGAATTTTCAATTCGCGAACAAGATTCAAAAGCAATTTTCGCCGCTCTACGCGAAGCGCGTCCTGCCCGAATGGCAGACCCAACTTGCGCGCCAGCTTCCGAACTACGTCACACCCGAGCTGGCCGATCATTTTAAAGCGATCGAGGCTTCGAATGTCGCTGAGTTCTGCCGCGACCTGTATGCGCGCATGGGGCTACTCGATGAAATTCGGGTCGAGCGCTCGAGTGATCCCGAGTTTCGCAAGCAGGCGGTTCCGGTGGACGATTATTTCGTGGACGTTTCCTGGGAGGGTGAAATTGTTCGCGCGCGACACCGTGATGGGAAGCTGCTGCTGCACAAGGGCGCGAATCGATTCATCGAACTTCCAGCCCAACAATTTGAAGCGGCGCAGATCAGTCCCACGCGCGATACGCGACTGCGCTGGATGCAATCAGTCATTTGCTGCACGCATTACGTAGCCGGTGCAGGTGAACGGCAATATCTCAACGAAGCGGACGCGCCTGGGGTGACTTTCGTGCAACGCGAAGAGATCTCGGATTCAAACCACGCCTATATTGGGTCCTGATGGAATCGCGACCGCTCAAAATCGGGATCGCCTGTTTTCCGCTGGTCGGCGGCAGTGGAATTCTGGCGACGGCGCTCGGGACGGAACTCGCGGCGCGCGGGCACACCGTGCATTTCTTCAGCTACGCCAAACCGATTCGCCTCGACCTTTCGGCGCCCCGCATTCATTTTCACCAGGTCGAAGTGGGCCAAAGCAGTGTCTTCCCCTGTCCCGACTACACCCTCCCGCTCGCCGTGAAAATGGCCGAAGTCGGCCGAGAACAGGAGCTGGATGTTTTCCACGTGCACTACGCTGTGCCGCACGCCACCGCCGCTTTCCTGGCCACGGAAATGATTGGCGATTCCGCACCGAAGATCGTGACGACCTTGCACGGAACGGACACGACTTTGCTTGGCCCTAATCCCCAGTACCGCACTGCGATCAAACACGCCCTCATCCATTCCGACGCGATCACCACCGTCTCGGAAAGTCTGCGGCAACAAACGGAGCAGACCTTTCAACTCCGCGCACCCATCCAGGTCATCCCGAATTTTTTCACTCCCGCGGCGTCAACCAGGAGCCGCGAAGAAGTGCGACGCGAGCTTGGAATCTCGGACGAGTTCCTGGTGGTGCACATGTCCAATCTCCGGCCCGTGAAACGCATCGACCTTCTCCTGCAAGTGATTGCCCGGGCAACGAATCGGGCCCGAATCCGTCTGCTTATCTTGGCGGGCGGCCCCTTCGCTCCGTATGAATCACTTTGCGACGAACTCGGATTACGCGGTCATGTCATCGTGAAAGAAGACGCCGCGGCCGTGGAAAATTATCTGCCCGCGGCCGACGCCGGCCTCTACACCTCGGAGAACGAAAGCTTCGGCCTGAGCATTCTCGAGACCCTGTTTTTCGGCAAACCGGTCGTGGCCTTTCGCATCGGGGGAATTCCCGAGGTGGTTGACGACGACGCCCATCTCCACGAATTCGGCGACATCGCGGCGATGGCATCGTCGCTCGATGCATTCGTCGATTCCCCCGAAGTCGCGCGGGACCTGGGCGAACGAGGTCGCGCGCGCGCCGAGAAATATTTTACCGCCGCCAGGATCGTCCCTCGCTACGAAGAAGTGTATCGAGAAGTCATAGCCTCAGTGCACGGCTAACGGTCCAAGTCGCCACACCAAAAGAGCGAGGACGGCATAACCAGCCACATTACTGATCGCCACCGTCACGAATAAGCCGGGAATATCCTTGATCATCGGCACCTTCCGGCAGACGGGATATTCAATACCCACGCTGAGAGCCCACGAGACCAGAAAACTCCAGAGAGAAAATTTAACCATCCCTTCTGGTTGGCGTGTGACTCCGAGCAAAATATATCCAACCAAAAGCGGAGCTAATTGACCAGGAGCAGGAAAACAAACACCAGGACGAACGGCTCGGGGCCCGCGGGTCCAGTGGAGTTGCGTCTTTGGACAAGGTAGAAGGTAACAAGCTCGGCGAGCAAAGCCGGAAAAAGTGCGAACGGACCGAGAGATCCGATCGGAAACGGTGTGATCGATAAATGAAACATAATTTTGCGAGGCATGGCCGACAAACCGCCCGGCAGTTTGATAAGTCTGGTGAGTGACTACTGGTGTATTCTTCCCGACTAAATTTCCGCCTGGATGCGCAGGCCACCGGCTCCCGCGCGCGGGCCGCCACGTTTCGCACTATGCACAACGAGGTGCAAACACCGCTCTTCATGCCGGTGGGAACGCAGGCCACGGTGAAGGCTCAGCTCCCCCAAACGCTCGAGGACGCGGGCACCCAGATTCTCCTCGCGAACACTTATCATTTGTTGCTGCGTCCCGGCCCCGAGGTGTTCCGCCGCACTGGCGGAATTCACGGGTTCATGAGTTGGAACCGTTCTGTGCTGACCGACTCGGGTGGTTTTCAAATTTTTTCGCTGCCACATTCGCGCGCAATGAGCGAGGAAGGCGCGGTCTTTCAGAGTTATCTCGACGGGAAAACGATCCTGCTTAGTCCGGAAGTCAGCGTCGAGACGCAGAAAGCTATCGGCGGCGACATCATGATGGCGCTCGATCATTGCATCGCTTCGACTGCGGATGAAGCGCAAGCGCGGGCCGCACTCGGGGTCACGCATCGCTGGGCGGCGCGAAGCCTCGCGGCACGCGGAGATTCGCCGCAATCGATGTTCGGGATTGTCCAGGGCGCACTGTTCCAGGATTTGCGGCGGGAAAGCGCCGCTTGCCTGAGCGAGATGCCATTCGACGGATTCGCCATCGGAGGGCTGGCCGTCGGCGAGGGGAAGAGCGAGCGCGAGGACGTGTGCGAATTCACCGCGCAACTTCTGCCTGAGGACAAGCCGCGTTACTTGATGGGCGTCGGTACGCCGCTCGATATTCTCGAAGCCGTCCATCGCGGCGTGGACATGTTCGATTGCATCATGCCGACGCAGCTCGCGCAGCGCGGCGCCGTTTTCACTTCGCGCGGATTCTTACAGATGCGCCGCGGTGTTTACAAATTTTCCGACGAGAAACTCGATCCGGCCTGCGCCTGCCCTACCTGCGCGCGCTACTCGCGTGCCTATCTGCATCACCTGACGAAGACGAGCGAGACGCTCGGCTGGCAGTTGCTCGGCAAGCACAACATCCACTTCTATCACCAGCTCATGCGCGAGATTCGCGAAAGCATTCTGGCCGACAGCTTCCTTGATCTCTATCGCGAAAAGCGCGCCTTTCTGCACGAAACCGATCTCGACAATCCGATCCGCGCGCAGAAGCCGAAGCGAACCAAGTTGCGCACCTTGGGAAATTACGAAGTGCATATGGCGTGGGAAGGATTCGCCAGCATCCGCCAGATTTCCTCCGGCGAGATCATGCATTCGCGCACGGCGCCGATGGAAGAGGCTAGACGCCTTTACATCGAGCAATCAAATCTCGCGGAACGCGTTCGGCTTGCCGCGAGCGAAAATCCCGAGAGCGCCGAGACCTTGGTCATCTGGGACGTCGGACTGGGCGCTGCGGCGAACGCGATGGCGGCGATTCTCTGCTACGAAGAGCAGGCGACTAACAATCCGGTGCGTCCGCTGCAAATCATCAGCTTCGAAAACGATCTCGATTCGTTGCGGCTCGCGTTCCGGCACAGCCGCGATTTTCTCTATCTGCGTCACAGTGGCCCGGCCGGCATTCTGAAAGACGGTCAATGGCAATCTCGCCAGCATCCGGGTTTGAGCTGGCTGCTACTCCCGGGCGATTTCACTGACACGATGGCCACATCTCCCGCTCCGCCGGACCTGATCTTTTACGACATGTTTTCCACGAAAACTTCCGGCGATCAGTGGACGCTGAATGCGTTTCGCAAACTGTTCGACGCCTGCGCCGGACGCGCCGCCGAACTTTTCACTTACAGCTGTTCGACCGCGAACCGCGTGGCTTTACTCGCGGCCGGTTTCCATGTCGCCCGCGGGCGCAGCGCGGGAGAGAAACTCGAAACCACGATTGCCCTCACCCCCGCGGCCTGCCAGGCGCCTTCCTCCCGCCGACACGAACTGCTCACGGCCGATTGGTTGGAAAAATGGAATCGCTCCGGCGCGAAATTTCCCGGCGAAATTCAAGAGCATCAACATGGCGCGTTCGAGCAAGTCATCCGGGAACACGCGCAGTTCCGGTAGATCCAGGACGGAGCGGCAATTACAGCTTCAAGGAGGGGCGCTTTCCAAACCGCCCTCTGTTTTTCGTTCGGCGGTTTGGAAACCGCCGCTCCTTGTTTACTTCCTCGCCTCCGGTGTGACCGAGATCGTCACGCGCTGGCCGTCGCGCATCACCACGATGTCCACGGGCTGGCCGATCTTCGCGGCGTCGAGCGCATAGGTGTAGTCGTAGATGTTCGTTACTTTCTGGCCGCCGAACTCGACGATAATATCGCCGGCTTTCAAACCCGCTTTTTCCGCGGGGCTGCCGCCGCGAATTCCCGCGAGCTTCACGCCAAGGACGTCGGTGGTGTAGTCCGGGATCGTGCCGAGGAAGACGCGCAAGTTGTCGCGGCTCCCGCCGCTTTCCTTTTGTTGGACCTTTACGTAATCCGGACGCTCTTCGCCTTTCGCAAGATCCACGACCAACGCTCTCGCGAACTTCGTGATTCGCTCCAAGCCGTCGTAATCGAGTTTGTCCGCCGTGTCCGTGGGCCGGTGATAGTCGTCGTGGCCACCGGTGAAAAAATTCAGGACCGGCACGCCTTTCGGATAAAACGCTGTCACATCCGTGGGGAGATAGGGATCTTCCTGAAGCGCCAGATTGAAACCCGCCGCGACGTTGCGTTTCTCGATCAGACGCCGCCACGCGTTCGACGATCCGACCCCCTGCACGCTCAGTTTATTTTCCCGAAGACGCCCCGCCATGTCGAAATTCACGTAGGCGGCAACGTTCGAGAGCGCGAACGGCGGATGCTCGACAAAATAGGACGAGCCGATCAAACCGATCTCTTCCCCCGACCAAAACGCGAAGATAATTCCACGCCGAAATTCGTCGGGCTTTGCTTTCCGTTCTTCCGCCAGCGAAGCCGCCAATTCCAGGACCGCCGCCGAACCGGATGCGTTGTCGTCCGCGCCCGGATGAATTTTGCCTTCCTCTCCCTGGCGTTTCATCGCGCCGGTTTCGCCGAAACCAAGGTGATCGTAATGCGCGCCGATGACGACATACTCCGCGCGCTCCGGCGGCCCGGACGGCGGGACCACCGCCAGGACGTTTCGGTCCTCCTTCTTGAGCCGCTCCACCGCCGCGACGATGTGGGCCGTAACGTTCGGAAGAACAACGCCGCTTTCCGCATGCGGATTCTCCCGATCGAGTCCAGTCTGGAGCGCCTTCAAGTCCTTGCCGGCGCGCTGAAAGAGAGCATCGGCCACTTTGCTGGTGATGCTCGCGGCCACGATTCCGGAATTGGCCATGTTGGCATCGAACGAGGCGGCGATGAGCTCGCCTCTGCTTGGGGAATTCGGCCCGGTCACAAACAGCACCGCTTTCGCGCCGTGCTCGCGCGCGAGCATCGCCTTGTAACGCAGCCCGGCATACCGGTTCAGCTCCTGCCGTCGCTTCGGATCAACTCCCTCCGGCACGTAGCGCAGGACCAGCGCGATCTTATCCTTCACATCCACCCCGGCGTAGGAATCGTAGCCCTCGGCTCCTTTCCCGGGCACGGTCAGCCCATAACCGACAAATACGATTTCGCCGTCCACGGTCCGGTTCTCCGTGAACGAGAGGGGCGAGAAATCTTTCTCAACCTGGAACTGCATCGGTACGCTCTTGCTATCGCCGCGCAGAACAAGTTCGTTCTGATCGGTCAGCACTTTGACCCCGGCATTGAAATCAAATTTTTGGAAGAACGTGTTGTTATCGCCCGCCGGTTTTAGTTTGGAATTCTGCAAACGGTCCGCGAGGTAATCCGACGCCTTCCGGGCTCCTTCGCTTCCTGTCATCCGGCCCTCCAATTCCTCGGAAGCAAGAAAGCGAACTTCTTCCCGAAGATCGGCCGCGGTGATCTCAGTGGCGCCCGAGTTCCCAGAGCGCGGACCCAAAGGCGCTTCCGTCGGCTTGATCGCTGCCGAGGGGGAGGAATCGGGATTTTGTCCGGCGCGCGGTGATTGCGAAATGGCTTTCAGCGCTGCTTCGTGATTCCAGTTCGCCAGAAAAAGCTGAGATTTTCCATCAGCGTTGCGGCCCGTGGTCCAGCAAAGCTGTTTGCCATCGGGTGAGAAGACCGGCAGGCCGTCGAAGCCGTCGGTGAAGGTGACCCGCACCGGCTCGTGCTCACCGGCTTTATCCACGAGGTAGAGCTCGAAATTCGAAAACCCGAGCTTATTCGAAGTGAAGATAACGTACTGGCCCGAGGGATGGAAATACGGCGCCCATGACATCGCCTTGAAATCGGTCAGGCGACGCTCATCCGAGCCATCCAGCTTCATCGTATAGACGTCCGCGATCGCCCCGCTCTGATCGAACCGCCGCCAGATGATGCGTTGTCCGTCCGGCGAAAAGAATGGGCCGCCATCGTAGCCCGGCGTGGAGGTAAGCCGGCGCTGATTCGAACCGTCGGCGTCCATGAGGTAGATGTCGCCGAAGTAAGCGGGATCGGTTTCGTAGCGCTTCCGATCTTCCGCGGAAAGTTTTTCGAGTGGATAGGCCGCGCGGAGCGAGCAAAACACGATCTTGCTCCCGTCGGGCGAATAACTCGCTTCCGCGTCGTAGCCGTTTGCCTCCGTCAGTTGACGCAGGTTCGATCCGTCGCGGTGCGCCGAGAAAATATCCATCGCCTCGTCGTAATCCCACGAATAGCGCCGCTCTTTCCCCGACGCGCGAAAGTCCAACTCCGCTTTCTGTTTCTCACGAGCTTTCGGATCCTGATGCGTGGAAGCGAAGAGCACTTCATCTTTCCCCGGACGAAAGAATCCACAGGTCGTCTTTCCGATTCCCGGCGAAACGCGATGGGTGTCTCCCGAGGTGAGATCCAGCGTGTAAATCTGGTAGAATGGATTGTCGGCTTCGCGCTCACTTTGAAAGATGAGCGCCTTCCCATCCGGCGAGAAATAACCTTCCCCACTCCGCCGCCCCTCAAAGATGAGCTGCCTGGTGTTCGAGAGGAATCGCGCCTCTTCTTTATTCTCTTCGGCCTCCGCCTGCGTGCGGACGAAGCCTACGCCAAGGACAAAAAAGACCGGAATGATGTGCTTGAGTTTCATGAAATAAATTTGGGGCCGGTGTCGTTTCGCCCGAGCGCCCGAGCGTAAACATGTAGCGCTTGAGGCATCGTTTCGAAATGATCAAGATCATTTCAAAGTCATGCCGGCTTCGATTTAGCCGGAGTTCCTCACGTCAAGACGTACCGGCCGGCCTTCTTCGTCCCGATCCGGCGGACGAGCCCGGCTTTGATTAGCGGGTTTAGTAAATCCAGCGCGCCCTGTTTCGACACGCCAATGGCATCCCAGATTTCGCGCGGCTTCAGCGCCCTGTGCTCGCGCAGCAGATGAAGCAGTTGCTCCTGTTTCGGCCGAAGCACGAGCTTCACTTTCCCGGCCCGGGCGGTCAGTTTTTGAATCCGGCTCCAGACTCGTTCCAGCGTCACGCGCAGCCCATCCGCGCTATACTCGAGCCAGCTCGTCAGGGCGCCCGCATCCTGCTGCACCTGCTCGAGCGCGGCGTAATAACGCGGGCGATCTTCCCAGTAAAATTCGTCGATCGAGAAGATGTGATGGTTGTCGAAGCCGCGGCGATACAGTTCCCACAGGCTAAGCATGCGACCGGTGCGTCCGTTGCCGTCGGCAAATGGGTGAATCGTTTCAAACCGGTGATGCACGATGGCGGAGCTGAGGATCGGAGAAATCTGTTCGTGTTTATTCCACCACTCCAGCAATTCCGACATCATCGGCCGCACCCGCTCCGGCGGCGGCGCCACGTAACTTCCGACGCGCACGCGAATCGTTCGGTACTGGCCGGCCGTCCCCTGGTCCATCACCTCGCCCGCCATGATGCGGTGCAACTTCAACACCTTGGTATGAGTGATCGCACTGAGCTGCGCGTTTTTTTCCACGAAGCGCAAACCGGCGAAATAATTTGCCACTTCCCGGCGCGACCGTACGGCCGTCGCTGGAATTTCCCGCCCCTCTTCGATCGCACGCACCTGTTCCAGGGTAAGCGGATTGCCCTCGATCGCGGTCGAAGAATGCGCATTGCGAATGCGCGTATCTTTTTGCAGGGCCGGAATCCATGGCACCTGCACCGCGGCCGCCAAAATGCGCTCGCGCAAAGCCGCCACCTGCTCCACTTGCGAGAGCAATTTCGGCGTGATCGTGTAAAATGGCTCGTAACTCACCGGGAGTTAGTCAAGCGTAAGTCCAGTTATGAGTCAAGTCGGATTGCCTGATTAGTCCAGGGTAAGTCCAGTTATGAATCAACCTGTTCGCTGGCTGCTCCTGGAGCTGGTTCGAAGCGACGCAATCGTCAACGAAGTAGCGCTTGAGCGGTGGCAGCGAAATGATCAGGATTCATTCGACGTGACGCCGATTCCAGGATTTCATTCCGGCCGCGTCGAATCGCTTCAAAACCCTTTACCATGACTGACCAACCGCAATCTTCCCCGTCGCAATCAGCAATCGTCACTCTCTTGCTCGGGATGGTGGTGGCCAACGTCGCCGGCGGAGTTTTGCTTTTCGGAGTGGGGAAGTTTCTGTCACTCGCCAAGGACCAGTTTGGAGCCGTGCTGGCTTATCCCAGCTTTATCCTGCTCCCATTGATCGTAGGTCTGGTCGCGGCCTGGTTTTGGCGGCGCCTCAATCGCAGCCTCGCCATTACTTTCCTCGACGCGCTTTGGGTCTCACTCCTGGCAATCGCTGCTTCGGCCGCCGTCCTTCGGGAAGGAGTGGTCTGCCTCGTGATCGTCTTCCCCGCGCTTTACGCCTTCATCCTATCAGGATTGCTCCTCGGTCGAATCTGGTTTCGGCGGAACCACACGACGCTCCAACTCAGCATCTTTCCCTTCCTGATCCTGGTTACGTTGACCGACGCCTTTTATGGCTCAGACGAGAGGGCAATGGTCACGGACGAGATTTTCATCCAGGCGCCAGCCGAAAAAGTTTGGCCGCATGTTCTGGCCTTCTCAGAAATAACCGATCGACCCGACTATTGGATCTTCCGCCTGGGTCTGCCTTATCCGACTCAAACAACCAACGGCGGCAACTTCGTCGGAGCGGACCGGCAATGCATGTTCAGCGACGGGATCGTGATCAAGGAGCGGGTGGCCGAGTTTGTCCCGCATGAGAGACTTACCTTCGACATCGTGGAGCAACCGACTCATCCGGAAGCCTACGGACATATCACGTTGCATCGAGGCCGGTTCGTCTTGCACGACAACGGCAATGGAACTACCACCTTGACCGGCTCGAGCTGGTATACCTTGCACGTGCGCCCGCTCTGGTATTTCGATCTCTGGACGCGCGACATGACTCGCGCCGTTCATCTGCGGGTGATGAATCACATCCGCCGCCTGGCTGAAAAGGAGCGCTCCTGAATCGAGTGCGAAGAATTCCGCGGCTGGAGAAGTAGACGCGGGACGGAAGCAAAAGGCTTGCCTTTACAAGGAGCGGCGGTCTCCAGACCGCCGTCGGTTTTGAGGGCGGTTTGGAAAGCGCCCCTCCTTTGTTAACCGATTCGCAAGCGCATCGGCTGGCGGTAAACAAGGCCAGCCAAGGCGCGCCCGAAAAACGATTTAGGGAAAAGAATACGAAAATTTTTGAGAGCCCACGATGACCCCAAATAACCGGCCCGCTACTGACGCTCTCCTCGCCCGGCTTTCACGAATCCTCCAGGATGCGCCGCGATCAAAATCGCACGAATCCTTGCAACCGACTCCGGAGGCCGCGAAAAGTCGTACAGCCAGAGTCAAAAGGAAGCGGCGCACCCTTCTTCAAAAAACGAAGCGAGCGGGACGTTCGCCGGATGCGACCATCCCACCGGCGTCCGATTCGTTGGCGCCCTGACGGGATCCGCGAGAGACGGCGTAGTCGATGTCATGAGCCAAATAGTGAAACGAGTCTTTCTCTACGCCCTGCTCATCGGGTTCGGCGCCGTTTGCGCTCTGCGCGCGGACGAAAATGTGCGCACGGTCCAAAGCCGATTGAAAGCGGGCGGGTTTTATTCGGGCGAGATAAACGGCGTCTACAACAGCGATACCGCCGCGGCCGTCACGCGCTATCAGATTCGAAATGGCCTCCAGATCACCGGCAAGCTCGATTCCCAAACCCGGAATGCGCTCGGGGTAGCCGGGGACGAGCGGGAAGTTCCAACACCAAAGCTCGGTGAAGACGTATGGCGCTATCTGCGGAAGAGCGACCAGGAATATATCAAGCGCCTCATCAGTGAAGACGCTCGCTCTGTTCCATCGAGCAAGTTGGTGGCGAACGCGAACAGGACGCCAGGTCCCACTCCTTCACCGGCTAGATTGACCCCAACGGCGAAGAACGCCGATTCGCACGGGCCAGCCATGACAAAACCATCCGCGCCGGCCGCAACCTTGCCCCCCGGATACGATCACGAGCGTCTTCATGATTACATTGGCGCCTTCGTCCTGGCCGGCCTCGATCCGGAGGTGGGATCGGAAGCCGAGTTTTTCGCCGACCGCGTAAACTACTTTGGAGCGCCTAACGTTAGCCGGGAAAAAATCCGGCGCGATCTGCAGCGGTACGATAGCCGGTGGCCCGAGCGGCGATTTTGGCTTGCCGGCGAACTGGAAGTTTCCCCCGTGAAGAATCAACTAAGAGTCGGCTTCCCGCTTCGCTACGAATTGCGGAGCGGTTCCCGTCGATCTTCGGGCAAAGTATGGAAGACGCTCCTTCTGGAAAAAACGAGCGACGACGATCTCCAGATCGTCGCGGTGAACGAGCGCAAGTCCAGGTAGGGTTTTTGTCCCGACCCACCACGCCTTACTCCAGAACGCGCTGGCGCATAACGACCCCTCAAGTGAGAAAACGCGCTGTCATCCCGAGCCGCGCAGACGGGACCGCGACCATGGGAGGAGCGCCGACCTCGCAAGCGCTCTCTGGCTTGCTCGCGCCAAGGGCACGTCTTCGAAGGCGATGGCGTCGTAGGCGCAACCTAATCGGCGCTGCAGATGTGAGGTCCCTTGCCGTCTGCGCGGCTCGGGATGACAGCGCATTCCGCGAAAAGCCTCAAATCGTCCTCAAATCCCCCGTGACCAACCGTGTCGTGCGGAAGGAAAACAAACTCCGCGTCCGGATCGACGAACTCGCGAATCAACCAGGGGCACGCAACGCGGTCTACTTTGATTTTCTCGCGCGTGATCCATTTCATTGGCGTCTGAAATTATTCGGCACGCAACGCGACCACTGGATCGACGCGAGCAGCCTTCCGCGCGGGCAGAAAACTTGCGGCGATCGCGACAATGATCAGGAGCGCCGATCCCGTTACAAACACGAGCGGATCAATCGCACTCACGCCAAAGAGCAGGGTGGACACGAGACGGGTCGAGAGCAAGGCGCCGACAAGGCCGATACCCACGCCGATAAACACCAGCCTGATGCCGTACCCGACTACGAGCTTGAACACATCGCTCGCCTGCGCGCCGAGCGCGATCCGAATTCCGATTTCCTGTTGCCGTCTCATCACCGAGTAGGAGATGACCGCGTAGACTCCAGTGACGGCGAGCACCAGGGCCGCACCTGAAAATATTGCCAGAAGCAACAAGTTGAACCGGCGCGCCGCGATCGAAGCGGAGAGAACTTGCTCCATCGTTTTCGGATTCGAGAAGGGCACTTCGCTGTCAACGTTCTGCACGGCGTGCCGGACCTGTTCCTGGAGGGTCAATGACTTTTGCGTGGTCCGGACGGCCAGGCTGCAATTTCCCGCCACGAATCCCACCTGCCCGGGGACGATCTGGGCCATGGGCGCGTAAAACGTGGGCAACGCCTCTTCATCGAGGGTGAAGTGCTTCACCGTTTCCACGACGCCGACAATCTCGACGTCGCGGATCCTGGAAGCGTCATCCTCAATCAGGAGATGGTCGCCCAGCGGATTCGAGTCGGGCCAATGACGGCGCGAGAGCGCTTCGTCGATGATCGCGACCGGTGCGCCTGTAGCGTTGTCGTGCAAAGTGAACTCCCGACCCTTGATCAAATGCATTCCGAGGGCGCGAAAATAATCGGGAGTGATCCAGCGGCTTTGGGCGGCCGGCTTGTCGGTCGGTTTGAGCGGAGGCCGCCCGGCAATGGTGAAATCACTTCGGGTATTCATTCCACTCAAGGGAAGGACATTGACCGCGCCAGCGGCTCGCACGCCAGGCAAGGTCAGGATCTGCGCCAGAGCTTTATCGAAGAAGGTCGCGACTGTTTCGCGATCCCGATATTTTGTCGGCGGCAACGACAGCCGTGCGACGAGAACATTCTCTTTGTCGAATCCGGGACTGACCGCTTGCAGGCGTAGAAAACTCTTCATCAATAACGCGGCGGTGATGAGCAGCATCAAAGAGAGGGCGATTTCTGAAATCACGAGGACGCCATGAAGTTTATCGCGTCCCGCGGCCTCTGTTCCCTTGCCGGAACCGGCCAGGTCATCGTTGAGATTCACTTTCGAAGCCCGCAAGGCGGGAACCAAACCGAAGATGAGGGTCGCGAGGAATGAAATCGTCAGGGTGAAGGCGAGCACCCGTGCATCAACACTAACCTCTTGCGCGCGCGGCAAATTTTCCGGGCCGAAGGCGACGAGAAATTCCAGGCCATACCAGGCCAAAGCAAATCCCAGCATTCCCCCGATGATTCCGAGCAGACCGGTTTCAGTGAGGAGCTGCCTGATCAAACGCGCCCTCGACGCTCCCAACGCGCCGCGCACAGCCATTTCTCTCCGGCGCGTCGAGGCGCGCGCGAGCAGAAGATTGGCCAGGTTTGAACACGCAATCAGCAAAAGCAAACCGACCGCGCCGAGCAACAGGAAGAGGGATGTTCGATAACTTCCGACGCTTTCATCTTGGAGCGAGAAAACTTTCGGTGGCGTTTTCTTGGCGTTCTCTTCCGGATACCGGCGCTGCAGGTCTCGCGAGATCACATTCATTTCGCTCTGAACCTGCGACGCGGTATATCCCGGATTCATCCGGGCGAAGACCCGAAGAAAATTCGCGCCCCGATCGGTGCGACGCGGATCCGTCTCGGGGACAAGCGGGACGGCCATGTCAATTTCAGCATTCGGAATGAAGAATGTGGACGGGAGCACGCCGACAACGGTGTAGCTGTCGCCATTGAGTGGAATATTTC